>ENA-OYYZ01001580-OYYZ01001580.1-human-gut-metagenome-genome-assembly--contig:-NODE-1580-length-9404-cov-5.275644_pt1 | contig 9404 bp, 13 predicted proteins | sample MGYA00243256_ERZ653463 | MGnify/ENA primary metagenome ERZ653463 (study PRJEB26926, sample SAMN06165173) | human gut metagenome | biome: ENVO:00009003; feature: ENVO:2100002; material: ENVO:00002003... | reverse complement strand
TGATGGCCTGCAGGGTCTCCCCTTCCCCGCTTTCCACACGGCCCAGAAGTTCTCCTTGAGAGAAGGGATCTCCCGGCTGGAGACCGTCAGGCAAAAGTCCTTTAAAATAGCCTGGGACATGTCCCCGCAGAGGGCGTTGGCGGCAAGCTGTTACCTTATTATAGTTAGTTATAACTAACATGTCAAGAGTTCCCTTCTGTCACACTCTTTCTGCCAGCGCATTTTTCATGGCATACAAAAGAAATTCAACCGCCGACCGCCATGAAGGGAAACGGAATCCTGTGGAAATCCCTACGGCCCCGGACCCGCCCTTTTCAACGCTTAATTTCTCCCGGAGAAGCTCGATCGAAGTCCCTGGGCTGTCCAAAACAGGGCATTAAGTCATAGGGTTCCGGAAGCTTTCCTTGTATTCTACGGAATCCCTTCCCAAAGTAAAAAGAGCCGGACTCTCGCAGGGAGAAATCCGGCTCTTGGATATTCTTTTTTCTCTAAATCTAACCGAACGGCGGTAAAACCGATCCCTCACAAACCCAGGTTTCATGCGGGTTTGCGGGCCGTCCTTCAGTCTAATGGCTTCATCGTGGGGATTAGAATTGGAAAGTATCCCATAGCTCATTGAATACCTTCAGAATGCCTTATTCCTATGCCAAAGCAGGTATTCATATTCCTTCTTCGCATGTGGTTTTTTCGACTGTTTTGTTGTCAGCTTAGGGTCGTTACGGAAGCTTTTGTTGTCAGAAGAAATTGCCAACTGCGTCCCTAAAAGAGATCCAGAGAAGCGATTTTCTCAATGGATTCCAGCTTCTTTTGATCAGTGGCCTCAGCATATATATCCATAGTTGTCTCAATGCTTTTGTGGCCCATAATCGACTGAATAACCTTTAGGTTTGTTTCGTTTTCACACAGCCGTGTACAAAATGTATGACGCAGATGGTGGCAGGAGAAGTCAGGCAGAAGAAGCGGTTTCCTTTTTCCCTTTTTCGCGTCAAAGAGTTCCTCTTCGTTGTAGTGGAAAATAATTCTCTTTAACGTGCGATTGATGGATTGAGGATTAAAAACAAGGCCAAATCGGTTCATGAAAATGAAACCACTTACTCCATCGATGACAGAGTCACATGGCCCTTCCTCTTTTTGTTCCTCATACGCTATCTGGAATGCGTCGTAGACCACGTCCAACATAGGAACCGTGCGAATTCCCGCTTCCGTTTTCGGCCTGGAAATATGATAGGTGGACTTTCTTGACTCGCCAATAGGATATGATATGGATTATCCGCTTGTCATAATCAAGATCATCCCACGTTAAGCCTAACGCCTCCCCTATTCTGCATCCTGTACCCAGCAGAACCGTGAACAAGGGCCACCAGCGATAATAGACAGGGTGGTTGGCAACATAGTCCATAAACGCTCTTTGTTGCTCCAGCGTTAACGCATATCTAACTCCATTTGTCTGACCAGTTCGCCTTTTCAGCTCTTTCATGACGCCGGTTGCTGGATTCTTACGGATGATATCATCCTTCACTGCCAATTCAAATGTAGGATGGAGCAGATTGTGGATAGCATCAACCGTTGAGATAGACAACTCTTCTTCTCTGAGAAGAAACAGGTAAAATTGAAGGACATCCGAATACTTGATTTTCGCAATCAATTTTCGCCCAAACATCTTACGGACAAACCGATTGTAGATGTAGTCATAGTTGCTTCGGGTTGTTTCTCGTAAGTCATATTTGGTAGCAATGTAACGGTCAAAACAGATATTGACCGTTGCTTGGCTGGCTTCATATACGTCCAGCCCATCTAATTGGTCACGAATCAGCTTCTTTTCTTTTTCGCGTAACGTCAAGAGATCGCGAGCGTAAATATACTTTCGCCTACCTTGTGGGTCGGTAAAGGTGTATACACATCTCTTGTCAGATGCCCTTTGTGACTCTCCCTTTCTCAAAGCACGACCACGTTCATCTTTTCTTGATTTCACCTATCATTCCTCCAAAGTTTGGAGAAAGACTTTGGATTAAGAAAACAGAAATCGTTTTTGATGATAGTAATAGTATACCAGAAGGCAGTTTAGAAAACAATGGACAGAGTGAATAAATCGAAGTGCTGACCCTTAGAATTCTCGAAAGGACTCGAGAAATTCCTCAAAAATTTCGCAGTTTACCAGGACTACACCATCAACTTTGTATACCGCCCTCGCTTCTTTTGCCAGTTCCTGAAATTTTGTCAGACCCAAACTGTACTTTTCAGCTCCTTCTTTGTAGCGGACGAATTTCTTACCTGTTTTCTTAGCTGCTTCAGCGTTTTTCTTGCGTAACCCATAAGTCTATCTCCCATAAAAATATTTTATTTCCCGCTCTGCCTGTGGCTGCCAGGCCATAGAGAGTTTCTCTCCCCGCATGCTGATGCCGGGCCGCCCGATGCTGTGAAGCGTCCAAGGCGGAAGTATCATTGTGGCCGGCTGGATCGTCGCGTCCCGTGGGCGCCACCCACGATTTGTTCGCTTTTTCCAAGGCGCCGCTCTCCAGCCGGGAATGTGACGGGTAATTATGTGATTTTCAAGGTTCTGGAAGAATGCCTTCATAATATAAGAACAATCCAAACACGCAATTTCTCTCACTTCCTCAAAAAAGCCATTGGCAGAAAAATCTGGCAACGGCTTTTGAGGTGAAGTTCCCCTGAAACGCAACAAAGTGCCAGAAAGCTAGGCTCTCTGACACTTTGAAACAAGACACTGTTGTTACCCGCAGGTAACAGGGGAAACTCTACGGTTTACATTTTATCACATCCTCTTTTCCCCGCAAGGGTTGGTTTGCCCTTTACTACATAAATATTCTGAACTTGGGGATAGCTTTGAACAATGCGAGAAGAATCTCCTGCCGGAGATCTTCATCCATCATTTCGTTGATAATGCTGGCATGGTCGATCATGGGCTTGTACAGAATAAGAAGCTGTTCGATAGCTGTCTTGCCCCCCTGGGTCGCTTTACTCAGCACATCGCGAAATTCCATATTGGTCATTTGTTCTCTCCTAATTGGTCTCGCAGATTCTTAATGGCTCTGGATTTTCTGACATATATCTGCTGGACTGTGCAGTGTAGGCGTTCCGCGGCTTCCTGCGGCGTCAACTCTTCCACTAACAACAGGAAGAGAACCTCTTGATACGACCGTGGAAGATTGCGGTACGCCTGTGCGAGCTCATCCCAGTTGAAATCAAAACCACGAAGGTGACTTCCTTCAGAGGAAAAATCAACCCGCTGTGATTTGAGAATTCCAACAGGATATTCTCGAACCCTGTTCTTCCGCAAATAGTTGCTTACGGTATTGTCTACCGTATACATGAGAAACCGCGTGAATTTTCCACGCAAGGGATCATTCCCTGTTTTGGACATATTTCATACCTCCAGGTGATGCCATCCCAGCAGACGGGACGACATGCCAAGATGGCATGAAAATTTTGGGTTTTCTTCTTGCGGGGCAGGCCCCATTAGACACCCATGGGAACCACCCCCTTCCCGGAGGAACATTAAAAAAACGGAAGAGAATAAATTCCCTTCCGTTTCTTCGCAGTAAGGCAGTAATAAAGAGATAAGCTTGCGCTGGGCATCAGGCTGCAAAAAAAGCTGTACAGCTTCCTTCTTTTTCTGATTCCCTGTCAGCCAGAAATTCTGCCCGATATTTTTGGCTTTGTACGGCGTGTCACATTTCCTATTCCTTTCAAAAGAAAGCCTACGCACATCGTTGCGTAGGCCTATCGATTCTCTTGTTCGGACAGAAAGGATAAGGCAGACAAACAACGAATATGCTACGTCGTACTAGCGTGTCTGAGCTTCCTCAATCAGATCCATTAGATTTTCTATCATCTCGCAGGCCACATGGCGGGAATGCACTTTCATTCCATTTAACCGAGTTTCGATTTTCTTCATATAGAACACTTCCGGCCGGTCTAAAGAATCATCCAGCAGTTGGTCAGGCGTTGTATCCAACAGATTCGCTATTCGAACTATTGCTTCCAGGCTGGGCTTAGAGCGCCCATTCTCCAACGACCCGATGTAGGCGTGGGAATAACCCGCCGCCTCCGCGAGTTGAGCCTGCGTCAACCCCTTTTGCTTCCTGTAAAATTGAATCTTTTTCCCAAGCTGCTTATAATCCATTTACACCGTCCCCCTATCCATATTGTAGTGAAATCAACACTGAGAATAAAGAAAGTGTAAATAGAGTTTATGTATAAATAGTTTGGGTTATCCTTTCTTTGAAGCGGGTTTACTCCTCACAGAAACAGATCTAGGTTATTGAGCATTTCAGAGAGTTCCCGGTCCTCATCCTCTACCTGGGTGGGTTCTGGCTCTCTCGATGAAACAAGTAGAGTACCCATTTTCTCCTCCACCAGCTGTCTCACAATCTCTGCCAGCTTGTCTCGGCTTAGCGTTGATTGCTGCTCAATCTTGATGCGAACTTCCGTGGTTTCCCACTGGGGATGGCGGTCGAGGTATTCCCCCAAAGCGGCAGCTGAGTGCTCTTTTTTACGTTCACGCGGAAGGCGCCGGCACGCCTCCGCTCTCCTGCCAGACTGTCCTTGCCCATTCCACAAAACACTGCACCTTTCTTTGATTTGCCTTTGCGTAAGAGAGGTAATACTGCACCTCCATTTCGGGATCGGCCAGAGGGATCCTGGCCCGGTGGTCCCCGTCGTTGCGCAGGTCTTGGGAGAGGGCGGAAACTGTTGCCAGGAAGTTCGTGGTGCGGATCAGATGCTGGGTAACATTGAAATTGTTCTTCACCAAATTCAGCGGAAGATCGTCCCGCTGGATGACGGCTTCCATCTGGGCCAAAAAGTATCCGCCGATCTGGGGATAGAGCAGCGGCTGCGCCGGGATATCTTTCAGCGAGACGCTTTCCCGTTTCAGCAATGGGCTGTCATCTGGCACAGAGAGGTATACCTGGTCCCTCAGGAAAGGCAGGCACCTTACGCGGCTGTCCTCCACGGGCCCCGCCGTCACCACCAGGTCGTAGACCCGCTCTGCGAGGAGCTTTGCCGCCTCCTCCCCTTCGTAGAGGTCATCTTCCACACGAATGTCCGGGTGGGCTACGGAAAACCGGGGGATGCTGAACCAACGCACCCCTGGGTCGCAAAAGGCGATGGACAAGCTCAGCTCCCGCCGGGCAGCGGAAAGAAGGTCTGCACGCATCTGCTCCGCGCCCCGCAGCAAAGCCTGTACATGGATCAGGGCGATCTCCCCGGTCTTGTTTAAGGAAATGCGGTTGGGGCTGCGGTCGAACAACTCCACCCCCAGCTCTGTTTCCAGCTTCTTCAGGGCCGCGCTCATGGCTGGCTGCGTGACATGCAGCTGCTCGGCGGCTTTCGTCAGGGAACCTGTTTCCGCAATGACGCGGAATGCCTCCAGTTGGGAAAAATCCATCATGCACCCTCTTTTGCATAAAGAAACGTTTATGCTCCATCACGATCTTAAAGTGTACAAACACCCGCCTCCGGCCTATACTGGAAGGCGTAGGGAGAGCAGGTCCGGAGCTTTCCCATTCAGTATAGCACACATTGTAGTTTATGGAAACGAGGAGGAATCATCCATGGAATTTGTCACACTGCGAAACGGGGTTACCATGCCCTTAGAGGGCTTCGGCGTATTCCAGGTGCCCGACGCGGCTGTCTGCCAACAGGCCGTCAGCGAGGCACTGGAAACGGGCTACCGGCTTATCGACACTGCTGCGGCCTACTTCAACGAGGAGGCGGTGGGCGCTGCCCTTAAAAACTGCGGCATTCCCCGGGAAGAGCTGTTCATCACCACCAAGCTGTGGATCCAAGACGCCGGCTACGAGAGCGCCAAGGCCGCTTTTCAGACCTCTTTGGACAAGCTGGGGCTGGAGTATCTGGACCTCTACCTCATCTACCAGCCGATGAACGACTACTACGGCGCTTGGAGGGCCATGGAAGAACTGTATGAGGCGGGAAAGGTCCGTGCCATTGGCGTGTGCAATTTCTACCCGGACCGGCTTACCGACCTGTGCCTCAACGCCAGGATCGCCCCCATGGTCAACCAGGTGGAGCTGCACCCTTTCTTTGCCCAGGACGCCGCCCTGGAAAACATGAGAGAACTGGGAGTCCAGCCGGAAGCCTGGGGGCCTCTGGCAGAGGGGAAGCACGGCATCTTCACGCACCCGGTGCTGGTGGAGATCGGCCAAAAACACGGCAAGACCGCCGCGCAGGTAGCTTTGCGCTGGAACGCCCAGCGGGGCGTGGTGGTCATCCCCAAATCCACCCACAAAGAACGTATGGAGGAGAATCTGGACATCTGGGACTTCTCCCTGACGGAAGAAGACAGGAACGCCATCGCCGCTCTGGACTTGGGCCACAGCGAGATCATCGACCACAGCGCGGCCCAGACAGCGAAATTCCTCAACGGGTGGAAGATACACGACTGATTCCGCCAACATTTCACGGCACAGGAATCGTCTTTGGAACCATGTAAACTTCTGGGGAAAAACACCCTTTGCATGGTCATCTTCCTGTAAAAAATCTTGCAAATTCTCGCGGGTTTTCCCAGCGGGTCGTCACAGAATCCCATAGAGAACGGGCAGCCTTGTACACAACAAGACTGCCCGTTCCCCGTTTCCTCTGATTTGCCCTGGCGGGACGCCGGAGTTAGTCCTCCACGTCTATCCGCTCAAGCTTAAAGATGACAGGCCGCGTGCCATCGTTGCAGCAGGTAATCATGGTGTTTTCCTCTTTCATCCAGCCCCGCATGATGGAACCGCCCTGCAGGCCGGCGTAGATGTAGCGGCTGATGGCGTCCCAGGCCTCCGAGCAGAACGGCATGGCAGGCCCGCCCGCCACGGTGTTTGGGTCGGCTGTGGTCTTAACCAGAGTGCCCAGCCCCAGGTGCCAGAAGTCGTCCTTATCCCCATCGCGGCGGAAGAGAAACTCATCTCCCACATTGTAGCAGGAACATGGGCCTGCTTTGGGATTCATACAATAAGCCTCTTGCAATTCCGGATAGCATTTTTTGTCCAGTACGGTGACTTTTACCATGTGTTTCACAAAATTTTCTCCTTTATCGTTTAGCCCTCTGGATAGAGGTTCTTTCCAAACTCGTAGGCTTTCCGCAAGTGGGAAGTCGCCCCAATTTGGGGCCTGCCATTGGTACTCCCGCAGCCGCCTGCCAGATATACTCCATTGTCATGAAAACCGATGTAGTTTACAACAGCGAACTGGTAGTAGCTTTCCGCTTGCTGAAATGTCCAGAAAAAGTTGTCAGCAGCGGTCATCAACAGGACGCTGTCCTTTACTGAGTATTTCTCATACCTGCCCAGAGGAGGGTTTGGGTCCTCCTGGGCCATGCAGTAGAACCGCTCGATGAACGCTTTCAGTTTTGCGGAAATTGTCCAAAAGTAGAGAGGCGAAGCAAAAGCTACCAGATCTGCGGTTAGGACTTTTTCCGCCACAGCCGCGAAGTCATCCTTTTGCACACAGGGCTTGCCATACCGGCAGGCGTTGCATCCCAGACAGCCGTTGAGCCGGTATTGGTTCAGGGAAAGCAGCTCCGTTTGATGGCCCACCTCCGCCGCGCCCTGCAAAAAAGATTCTGCCAGCTGGGCCGTGTTGCCGCGCGCCCTGCCGCCGCCCAAAACCGCGAGTATTTGCTTCAAGATTACCAGCCCTCTTGCGTTTTCTCCACTGTACTGGTATCATACATGGGGAAGGCTAAAACTGCAAGTACTGTCTTTTTTGTCACATACTATCCGAAAGGCAAGTGATTTTGTGAGTATGGCGGAGTTCTAGAAGAAAATACGCTCCGTAACAGACACGCCCTTTGGCTACACTTTGTCCATGATTGGGGGCAAGTGGCGGTTGGTACTCCTCTATTGGCTGGTGGAGGCGCAGCCGGTCCGTTTCAACGAATTGCAGCGGAAGATCGGCACCATCACCTACAAGGCGCTGAGCCGGGAACTAAAGGAAATGGAGGCGGACGGCTTGGTCCGGCGCAAGGAATATCCTCAGGTCCCTCCCAAAGTGGAGTACAGCCTGACGGAAAAGGGTGCTTCCCTCTACCCCATTATGGAGCAGATGTGCCAGTGGGGGATGGAGCATTCAAGGGACAAATAGAATCGCTTTTCAGCAGGCAAGAGAAAGGCTGGCCTGCACGGTCCCTGCCGTCCGTTGGTACCGGCTGGATGCACATACCCTTCCTTTTAGATTTTGCTTGCATTCCCTGTGGGAACATGGTATAGTAATCATGTAAAGTATCCCCATTGCCCAGAGCAATGACAGTATCTCGTATCATAGCGTCAGAGAGCCTTGCTTTCTGGCGCTTTTTTCGTCTTCTGCCTCTGGTAAAGAGGCACAGGAACAAAGGGGAGCGGGTAGCGCCGTCTCCCTTTCCTGGCTTTGCCACAAAAGCACCTGGAGAATTTCTCCGGGTGCTTTTTTCATATAAATCGGGGCTTTACAGCTCCCCCTAACTTTCTTTCCGGGGAGCTGTTGCCCCCGTAGATATAGAACATTCATCAAAAGGTGGAATCAAAATTATGGAGGAAGAAAAAAAGGCGAGTGTCAAATTGGATAACGCAATACAGGCATTTCTGTGTCAAACAATCCACGAAAATCAGGTTCCAGAACGGATAAAGCTGTTTCGCATGACTGCGTCTTTACAGCTCCAACGCAACCTAAGAGTTCTTCTCAAAGAGGGCTTCCGGCCAGATCTGGTCTTACGCATTGCGGAAAAGAAAATCGCCATGCTGCATGAAGCCACGAGCAAAGCGCAGGTTGAATCCATCCTTCATCCTCCGGCGCCTTATTTTAACGGTGTAAAGTTTTATTCCTCCCAGTATCTCACGCCGGAGGAAGAACTGATTGCCTGGAGTAAAGCATCCGAATCAGCTCCTTTGAACCACTGGGGACAGAAGCGCTTTGAGGAGCTGTTCTCAGAAATATTCCCTCAGATGGCACAATCCATTCTGGGCTAGACAATACAGAACAGTAGGCGTTTTTTGAAACCACGTTGCTGGTTTCGCCACAAAAGCACTCGAAGGTTATCTTCGGGTGCTTTTTTCATATATACAGGAGCTTTACGGCTCCCCCAACTTTTGTTCCGGGGAGCCATTGGCTGCCCCGTTTTCATAGAATTCATCGGAAAGGGGTATGCGAAATGAGCTCGTATATCAAAAAGAAAAGCTGCGACTTTGTTGTCGCCGCGGAAAACACAGGGAAAGTCCTGGCCCTGAGCTAGCGCTTTCTTCCGGATGCCCTGTACTGTTTCACCCTAAAACATTTTTCCAATCTTGGTGTGGTATAAAAAAAGTTGACAGCTTATTCTCAAGGATTTCATAATAAAACCAAGAGAATAAGGAGGTATTCAAAGTGGCACGTAAATATGACCATGAATACAAAGTACAGGCAGT
>ENA-OYYZ01001579-OYYZ01001579.1-human-gut-metagenome-genome-assembly--contig:-NODE-1579-length-9404-cov-5.586587_pt1 | contig 9404 bp, 8 predicted proteins | sample MGYA00243256_ERZ653463 | MGnify/ENA primary metagenome ERZ653463 (study PRJEB26926, sample SAMN06165173) | human gut metagenome | biome: ENVO:00009003; feature: ENVO:2100002; material: ENVO:00002003... | reverse complement strand
GTATTATAAGATATAAATAAAAAGAAGTCAACTGTTTTGTTTATAATTATCAAAAAAATATCCCGCAATCGAAGGCCGATTGCGGGTGTTTTGATACCTATTCTTTTATAAACGGAAAGAGATGTTTGTTTTTATTGGGTTAAGGCAACCAGTTATTCCCACACTCCGGGCAGAAGAAGCCATCTGTACCTACACCGGTGGTAAAGAATCCATAACCGCAGTTTGGACAATACACATTCGGGTGGGATACCCAACATTTACTGCACAGTCCATTGTATGTAACCTTTCCGGTACAATCGGCTCCACATTCTTTACAGTACACTTTGGGGAGCTTGCTACAATCTTCGCAAAGGAACTCGCCATATTTATCGTATTCGTCGTCTGTTATATAATCTCCGCAGTACTTGCAAACGCTGCAAGAAAAACATCTCTTTCCGCCACAATGAATTGCTTCCACCGCAGAAAGAGGGTATCCGCATAATTCGCAATAGCCAAACTCTCCGGCATGATTTTTCTGGTAGCAGTCCTCGCAATAACCGTACCTTGTGATGATTACGACATTGGAAGAACGACCGCATTCCGTGCAGTATTGAGGATTTGGTTCAAAACAATCTGCACACAGTTCACTCTCAGGGTCTAGGTCAGAAGGCCTTAACCCGGTTTTATGACACCGTCTGCAACTATAATATGGTTCGTCTGGACCAGAGAAATATTCTTTACAATAATAGCAATAAACCCACGGTACAACGCCGCCTACATCATACCCACCGCCACAGGTTGGGCAATATTCTTCTGGTTTGGCTTGGTTAATGGTAGAACAGGCGATACAGGGAGTTCCTACTTCATTAACGTATTTACAGATTGGGCAAATGTAATAGCCGTTTTGGGTAGAAAGCGGCACGGCAGGCGGATCGGTGACATCTCGCCCGGCAATGTACTCTACGAACTTTGTCAAAACAGTTGCAACCTGCGCTCTGGTCGAATTTCCTTTGGGGTCAACTGTCCCATCCCCCATACCGGTGATAAAGCCCTCATCGACAGCCCAGCGCATGGCGTCATAGGCGTAACTAGAGATTTCATCGCTGTCGGTGAACCCAGACAAAGACGCACGGTTATCACTGTCGACGCCAATCAGTTTGGCATATCGATAGAGCATGGTTACCATCTGCTCTCTGGTGATGTTCTGCAGGGGAGAAAAAGTCGTTGCGCTCGTACCAGATGTAATCCCCAGTGAATACGCCCATTGTACAGGCATATCATACCAACTGCCTGAAGAAACATCCGTAAAACGGAAACCATACCCGTAAGATGGATGGCTGCTCAGGTTGTGGAGGACGGTAACCCACATAGCTCGTGTCATAGGAGAATTGGGGGCAAATTCCGTTTCACTTACACCATTGAACAGCTTCAGTGCGCTGGCCTTATCCACAGCTTCTTTATACCAGCCGGAGCGGTTGTCCACAAAATCTTTGGCATCACCTAGAACGCTGGGGATATAAATGTTGGCAAGGGTATCTCTTGCGGAATTGGTAATCACCAGAAGGACATCGCCTTGGGGAGCGATGGTCTTTGTAGAGGTGTAGCCGTTGGGAAGTTCCTCCACAATCGTTTGATTATTATCCGATGGTGCGTTTTCGGAAGGGGCATCCTCGGCTGGTTCATCACCTGGTTCTTCGGGTGTAGAATTGTTTTTCCAGAAATCTACACCGATGATTACGACATCATCTGGCTGGATGAAAGAATATTTGTTGTCGCCTAACTTCTTAATTTCTAGATCAAGAGGTTCATACTTGTTGTTTATAACAGAAATGGCACGAACATGATAACCCTCGTCAGGGACGGCCTCAAAAACAACCGTATCACCAACTTCCACTTCTGTTGAACTGGTATGGGGAACGCTAGGACTACACATTTTAATGATTCCACCATTATGATAAACAACCGCATTTTCATAACTAGATGATGTAATGGTAAAGGCAGGTGCGTTGACTTCCCGGTGCAATCCTAGCCAACAGGGAGCTAATTCATACGTATAGCCCGGAATAGGATTCTGTATAATAAGAGTGTTGTCATTGGTATAATAGATTTCAGATCCTTGCGCCCATTTTTCATCGATTACCCAATGATAAAATAATAGGTCTCCCATCATAACGTTAGCGGTAAATATTGGCACATAATCGGGGATGGGAACCGTAGCGGTGTTTGTAGAGGTATCAATTTTCGCTTCAACGGTAGTAGACTTGTACGGATAGGTAGTTTCTTCCTGTACCCAGAAAACCACTTTGATTGAATCCGCCTGGGAAGTGGGTATCGTTGTTTCTGCGCTGGCGCTAAAGGGCAGAACACCCAACAACATACAGCACACGAGCAGTAAGGACACTAACTTTTTCACGAATCGTCACCTTCCCTTATGATTTCGTGCGGTGATTATTCAGTATCTCACATTGGCTGGTATGCCTAATCCTCCGCATTTTCATATTCTTGGATAAAAGCGATATTATCTTTTTCGATATCGCTCAACATGGTATCGGAGAAATCCTCTGGCTCAATATAGCCATAGTACCAAATTTGTGATTCAAAATAATTCCGCACATCTGGGTCACTGAAAATCCTGCCATGCCGGGCAAAAATCTCGTTGCGTGCCAACATCAGCTCCTGCTGGCTCAAGCCGGCTATGTCCTGATAGGTAAGGAGCCGAAGCGAACTGTCTGGCAGTATGTAGTAGTTATTTTGAGCAGGATAATCGTAATCCGGGGGAGTATATGGTGTCGGTGCTGGTGTGGCGTACACAGTTTCACCTTGGGAGGATGACTGTAATGCAGTTAAGAGCAGATTGATTTCTGCGTTTTCTCCCAGAACGGACTTTGCGCCACTAAGTATGGAGATGGCGCTATCAGTGTCCCCTTGATCAATGTAGGAATTTGCCTCTGCCAGTACTTCATTCTGGTAAAGTTCTTTTACCTGGTCAAGAGTACCCGCGATGGTGGTGTTCTCAGGATGGTCCTCCAACACATACTCAAGCAAGTGAATGGCTGTGGGATAATCACCATCTGTGATTGCCTTTTCGGCTGTTTGTAGCAGAGCATCACTGTCATCGGATTGGCTAGAATCGTTGGAGGAAGATTCGGGTACAGAGGATGTCTCTGGAATGGCCGAGTTTGAGTCGGGTGGCCCAGACGATGATGATACGTCGCTCGGTAAGCTGGATGAACCTGGTGCGGCGCTGGTCGATGTACTTGGAGCGACGACGGGAGTATCCTCTTTACCACCATCATTGGGAGAAAGGACAAACTTCCATATAAGAAACCCGGCAGCAATAAGCACCACAAGCAATACACAGATGAGAAAAACAGGAGGCTTTTTCCTTTGGGGAGCAGGAAGTTTATCATCTGAATATTCATCTTCAAAGGAGCTGGGTTCAGGCGAAGGAGTATCATCATAGGTGGGTATATTTACAGTGAACCTGTTTTCTGTGGGTTCCTTGGAAGACGAATCGGGGGTAAAGTCTGAATTCTCCTGGCTCGAAGCGTTGCCAGGGGAGGGAGCGTCTATTTCGTCGCATTCTTCCACGCGATAACCACACTCCGTGCAAAAGATATCATCGTCTGAAAGCGGCTTACCGCAGTTTTCGCAATATCGCATTATCATCCCTCCTGTTAATGGAAGTGAGCTGTACCCTCTTTGAGCAGGTCGGCTATTTCACTAGTAGTCATGCCAGTGCAATTCTGGCAACTCGACATAGGGCTACAAGTGGCATATCCTTCTGACATTTCCGGGTCAACAACAACTACTCCGTAGGTCACTTCTTCAACTAAATTCCCAGCAGAATCATTTGCCGCTGCGTTTACAACGACCAACGCAATATTGGAAGTGATTTTCTTTCCTGACATCAGATTGTCTGCTTTGCCGGTAAATTTGTCAACGATTTCATAATCAGTAAGCTCAAGTGAATACCCGTAGTCCTGTTCTGCAACCTTTAAAGCGGCTTCGCTGATAACCTTATCGCTGGGGCCACCAAATACGGTGGGAATGAGAATAAATGCTGCTACAATCACGACAAGGACGGGGATACAAATTGTTAGAAGCCGCTTTTTTCTTTGTTTTGACAAAGACTTGAAATTTTTAACATCATTTACTATCCCAAGGCCTTCCTTTTTCGCAACATGAGCATAACGAGAAACCGTTTCTTTATTCGCTACACTTCTAACACGCTCTTTTGCCTGCGATACAAACTCTTGAGATTTTTGATAAGAAGCAGGTAGGCGGCTAGTGGTATTTGCAGTGTGTTCTGGTGCTGTCTCGCTACTAATTTGCGGAACCTTTGTCCCACATCTACCGCAAAACTTGGCGTTGGGGCCGAGCTCTTTCCCACAGTTAATACAGAATTTACCCATGTGATAAACCCCTCTCTATTTGAGTTGAGAAATACTTTCTATTTTGTCTTTTGACCTCCGTTGTTGTGGCATGTCAAGAAGATGTTCAGAGCGTATGCTTTACCTCAATAAACAGTTCCGGGCTCACATTCAGCGCCAGGCAGATGGCCCGTAAATCATCAGCATACAGTGTCCGCTTTCCGTTCATGATGGCGTTAAACGTGGTTTTTGGTATACCGGCTTTTTGGGCAACGCTAACCTGTTTTAGCCCTTGGCTGTCAATATATTCCCTCACTTTTTCGTAGACACGCATTGGATACCCTCTTTCTATATTCCAGATTTCCTGTATTTTTGTTTATGGTAGCACAGAATATCTGTAAAATCAAGCGAAAAGTTCAGAATTTCTGGATAAAATCTTTACATTCCCGGACTTTCAGGTATAATTTGAGAAAAAGGCAGGTGGACTTCTTGATTAAGAAATATGACATAGGAAGCCGCATACGAAAGTACCGGGAGAAAAGCGGCATGAGCCAGAAAGAATTGGCCAACAGGCTAAACATCAGCAATAGTAGGGTGTCCAACTGGGAGCAGGGTTTACACCGCCCAGATGCAGACGTTTTGGCTGACATATGCCGGGCTTTGAACATTTCGCCCAGCGAACTGCTGGATGTCCATCTCTCTGCAGAAGAGTTGAGCATCCAGGAGCGAAAAGTGATAGAAGCCTACCGTGCCAACCCCGATTTGCAACATGCCGTCAACATCCTGTTGGGGATAGAGGAGGAAGAACCTTGAGAAGCCAGGCTCTGCGGTCCTAGAAGTACGATATAGAGTGGGCATGGGAATAATCCTGCCAATATGGAAAACCCACTAGAGGGCGTGTATCTTGGTGGATAGCAATGGGGTATTGGGAATCCCTTAAAAATTCGCCAGAAGCAAGACGGGCGCCTGATTGTTTTCCAAGGCCATGAGTGCCAATGTATTCTGCCAGGTATCTCTCCTGGCATTTTTCTTTTTGCCCCCCAAAATACCAAGATACCTTGTATATCATTGAAGTAGAGCCAAAAGTATGCCTCATACTGGTTTCACCACGGTGAGGGAGGTACTGAAACGGTCAGTTTACCCCCGTGCGTGGACATCATCTAACTGAGATGGAAAGGCAGAAAGCGGCTTGGTAATCTTCCCACCAAAAGGGCGACCGTCCTTTTCGGTGGGTATCTCACCAAAAGAGGGGGTGGCAACATGACGAGGACAATCAGGAAAACAATCCGCAGGACTTCCAAGCCCAGCAGCTTTGGCAGGTCTAGGTCAATGAAAGACCTACAAAAGATAGCGGCGCAAATGGCAAAGGGGAAACTTCCCTCTGGGATTCGGTTTAAATGAGAAAAGCGGCAGGCAACTAGAAAAGCCATTGAGACCCTTGGCGGGAATCAATGGCTTTTACTATCTTAGTGATATGGGACCTAAAATCGTGATGCTTTCCAACACTTAATTATCGAACATATAATCCTCTACCTCACAGAGCAGGTTTCTAGCCTGCCTTAATCTCAAGGTGAATTCCGCAGGAAGACTCCCCGCAGATTCTTCTACTTCAATAATGTTGTTGATGGCATAGCCAAGAACCTCTATCACGCTGGGATTGCGTTCGATTCCGTTTTCATCAAAAAATGGATAAATCATTTTAAAACCTCCATATTACCACCATTATCGCCATTATCACCATGCGTATGGAGGTATGGTGGTAATGGTGGTATATTATTATTGTTTACAACTGAAATAAACGTCCCGGTGGTTTTTGTCTTGCTATCAAAAGAAATACCGGCCAGCTCCAGATTAGACTTTATACTGTTGAGCCTCCTACTAAGCACATTGGGTTTGGTAGGGAAGTCCCGTGAGAGAGGACTAATGCCGTAGGTGGGTGCGATGGCAGATAATTCTAAGAACAAATCCGACACACGCCCTCTCCATTCCACCCGATTTCGCATAAATGCGACCATAAGGGTTGCTACTACATCCGAGTTGAGGACTTCGGCATTCTGGGATTCGATATTGGCGTTGTACTCCGACAGGAAATCTTTCCCTTTTGAGCCCAGGGCTTCGCCGATGGCGTATCCCCATCGGGCAAAGTCCGCCATGCGGGGGAGTTTATCCAGCTTCACCGTGGGATAGATAGCCATTGCTCTTGAAAGGGTATCAAAAATCCCTCCAAGGATGGATGGCAGGTCTACCAAAAAGTTTGACTGAACCTCCCTGATTTCACGCCGCTTATCCTCAGAAATCCGCCGCAGTTCCAGAAGAATGGAGCGGTCAAGCAGGTCTGCCCTGTTCACGACATTGTTGATGCCGTTCAAGGAGATACACCTTTGAAAAGTGTAGATGACGTCTTCGCTGTCGGTGAACAGTTTTCTCAGCTGGATACCTCCCCCGGTAATAGCCCGGCACAGTGTGTCGCTGGTTTCTTCAGATATGTTTGATATGTTATCAAAGTTCAGAAACCAGTGACTCTGGAGGGACAGGAGGAGAGACCTTGCGTTGGGCAAGGCCAGTGTCTCCAGGGCGGACGGGTCGATAACCTGTTTGAGGAGGCTGCAGGTGGTTGTCTTTGCGGCTCCTTTCTCCCCGTAAAATATAAGCGCCGGATGGGGCATATTGGGGACGAAAGCGGCAACCAGCCAGCAAAGAAACAGAGTATGGTATTGCCCTAAGTTGACATAATCAAAAATCTTCTCAATGTCACCTCCTTTTCGAGGAATAACCTGGGGTTTCTGGTGTCGGTAGCGAGAGAATAAAACAGGCGGATCATCCTCTATACCCCAACCGTCTGCCGTGATTTTGATTGCCTGCCACTTTGGACTCGTAAGGTCGTACCAAAAAACGCCATCCTTTTCGGCAACACGGGTGAAGAGCGGGATAGTGTCATCTTGACTAAACCGGGCCTTGGCCGTAAGGACTTCAATCACCTGTGAGATGGTGTCCTTTTTAGCAGGCTTTCCGGTCTCGTCATAGTAGCATTTTTGAAGCCAGTTTTTAAAGTCGCTGCTCCCTATGGGCAAGGTTTCCCTGTGGCCATCCCTGGTAAAACTCACAAAAGGGTCGTTGGTCTGATTTCTAAACAGGATTGTCCCGTTTGTTTCCACCAGCTCAAGGAGTTTTTCCGCCTGGGTAGCGCCTGAGACTTTTGGCCTATCTGGCACATCCATAGATATGCCCGGTAGAGCGTCCACTTCGTCCATCGTATGGCCTTTTTTTAGGAAATCGTAGATATCCTCTTTCGGCGATAGACCTGGAAGTTTCACTACTTTAGCTCCTGGCAGAGCTGCCGAGATTTTTCTGGCATACTCCATCCCAGGTTCATCGTTATCAGGAATTACGACAACCGCCTTCCCCTCGAAATAACCAGAAAACTCTGGAAGCCAGGCAGAATTAGCCCCACTGTCGAGGGTAGTGGCCACCCGTCCAGCCGCATTAACGGCATCAGCGCACTTCTCTCCTTCTGCAATATAGACCATCGGGGAGCTTATGACAGCCGGAAGATTGTAGGGGACACGCTTCACACCTTGAACGCCTTTTGTGCCATCTGGTTTCTCAAAAAAGAAACTTTTTGTGCCATCATCGTAATCCACACGGGTCTTCTCATAAAGAAGCCTCCCATCCTTGTCGAGATATTTGTATCTCTGTTTTTCCACCTTTTTCCGGGCTGAGTCCTTTTGTTCTATGATTAGGTCTTCTTTGCGTAGTCCCACCCTGGCTAAGAGCAATTCTTGTGAACAACCCGCAAAGCAGCGAACAAGAATCCGACGCTTATCATCAGATAGACGTATCGAGAGACTTTGATTGTGATCGGAATGCCCAGGGCATAGGGCCATGTATTTTCCGCTTCCACGTCCAGCCTCTTTTACTCCGCTAAAGTGAGCCAGGAACTCATTTAAAGTCATTAGATTTTCCTCCTTTAACAGCCGCTGTTAGTCTGACGTGCGATCCAGGCTCGTAATTCTTCGACAGGGACTAAGAGCCTTTTGCCAAGGCGAAGCACGGGAAATCCCGCACTATTTGCCAGCCTATACGCTACCGAGACACTCACGCCCAAATAGGCCGCAAGCTCTTTGACGCTGAGCATTCCTCGGTTGTAAATTTCATCCATTTTTGCTACCTCCTTTCCCATGGACGGAGGCAACAAAAAAGAGCACACGCCTGCCGTCGTAAAATACGAACGGAGTCAGACATGTGCTCTAGCACTCGTTGATAGATCTGAAAACCCCAATTAAATTGGACGACTGACTAAGAAAAGTCAATCACTATACCTCAAATAATACACCTATCGCCTGGAAATGTCAAGAGGAAATCCTGAAATTTTTTGAGGGATTTTATGGGGACCTTTGTTGAGCGGGATAGGTCGTTCGCCCAAATTATAAGTTCTAATATAAGTTGGAACAAAAAATCAAGGCTTTCAGATTCCTCTAAAAGCCTTGATTCTGGTGGCGCGCCAGGAGGGACTCGAACCCCCGACCTTTTGGTTCGTAGCCAAACACTCTATCCAGCTGAGCTACTGGCGCATGGGCTGTTCTCTAACAGCCTTATAATTATATCTGCAAAACGGAAAAATGTCAAGCGTTTTTTACAGGTCTTTGAAATTTTGTTAAAGAGAAGCCGTAGGGGGAAAGGACGTGAACGCTTTCCAGGGTTTCGCCCAGCAGCAGGGTGCCGCCCTCCATGTCTAAACCGGCCTTTAAAATGCTCTGGGGACGGCTGCTGCGGTTGACCACCAGGGTCAGGCTGTGGCGGGCATCCTCTGTGAACACGAACCTCTCAAAAGCCAGCAAGTTGCCGTCGGCGTACAGGGTGCGGTAAGAGCCCTTCCCTAAGATGGCCTTTTCTTGGGCCCGCAGCATTCCCAGCCCTTTGTACCACTGCAGCAGGTTTTTCCCCTCACGGCCCCAGGGGTAGGCTCCCCGGCAGAAGGGGTCCCGATAGCCCTCCATGCCAGCCTCGTCCCCATAATACAGGCAGGGCACACCGGGCAGCAGGTATTGGATG
>ENA-OYYZ01001548-OYYZ01001548.1-human-gut-metagenome-genome-assembly--contig:-NODE-1548-length-9505-cov-5.489418_pt1 | contig 9505 bp, 10 predicted proteins | sample MGYA00243256_ERZ653463 | MGnify/ENA primary metagenome ERZ653463 (study PRJEB26926, sample SAMN06165173) | human gut metagenome | biome: ENVO:00009003; feature: ENVO:2100002; material: ENVO:00002003... | reverse complement strand
GGGAGCCGCTTCCGGAACGTAGATGCCGGTGAACTCGTCGCTGTGGGCGAACTCGTGCAGCAGCGTGGCGCGGCCTGTGGTAAGGTTGACCTCGTAGAGGTAGCCCTTGCCGTTGATGGGGTTGACGGTCCAGAAGCAGCGGCCCGTGTTGAGGTCGATGGTGCCAGATGACGCGTAGGCCGGGGTAATGCCGGTGTGGCCTACCTCGGTGGTGTTGCCGGTGGCCTTGTCTACCTTGAGCAGCAGGCCGGTCATGTCGATGGCGTAGACCTGTCCGTCGGCGTCGGCCATGACGGCGTTGTAGGCGATGCTGAGGGGTTTGATGACCTCGCGTGTGCGGGTGGCGTAGTCGGCGCGGCCGAACACGTAGCCGTCGCCGGTGTCGTTGTAGAAGCAGCCGTATACGAAGTCGGTGGTGGGGTCGTAGGCCACGTCGGAGGCGGCCAGGCGGTTGTTGGTGAGCTTGGTGTGGTTGGAGCGTGTCCAGGTGGAGATGGCGAAGCGGTCCCAGTAGTAGTTGGCGCCGGAGCGCATGATGGCGTAGTAGTAGCCGTTGTCCATGGGGGCGCCGCCATACTGGGCGTTGGTGTTGGTGGTGAGGCGCTTGATGGGCCCGGTGGCGTTGAATGTCCACATTCCCTTGGCGTTGGCGGCGGAGCCGTCGGCGCCGGTTTTCGACACTATCAGGGAGCCGTAGATTGTGGGTACGGAGGCCGTCTCGGTGCTGTCGGCGTGGCGCGGCAGCAGGGCCGATGGGGCGGCCAGCGCGTCGAGGGGACGCACGCCGGCCTCATCCATGCTCATGACGGGGGTGAATGTGGCGGCTTGGCCGAAGCGTTGCATGGCCGGGTGGTCCGGCTGCCCGAGGGCGTGCAGTGCCATCGGTGCCGTGGCCGCCAGGGCGGCTCCGCACAGGGCGATAAGTAGAGATTTTCGATGCATATCTTGTTGAGATTAGTTTGGATTTCAGTCTGGAGGTCGGATAAAAGCAAAAGCGCACGGCAGAGGGTTGTGTCTCTCTGTCGGGCGAACGGGGTATGTATGCAAGAAATGGGAGTTGTGGGGCGGAGGTGTGTCCCGGCGTCTCCTCGGGGATGAGTCCTTTATGGATTGTGTGGGCGGTCGCTGCTTAGGCTTATGTGCCTCTCGGATGGACTTGAGACGGGAAAGCCTTCGGCGGGGCGGCCCGGTGAATTGTCTTGCTAAATACGCGTGACCCCGTTCACCGAGCCGGCTGCCAGCCAGTCGAGATTGAGCCTTGCCTCAGGCCCCGGTGCGGGATGTGCGTAGATGCGTTTCATGATTATGTCGCCGCAAAGTTACGCATTTATTTCAAATAAAATGCGTCTGCCCGGTATTTTAACACTTGTTAAAAGTCAGGCGGCGTCTTTCCGGGCCTTCAGGGCGGCGACGCCGAGGATGGCGCAGATGGCCAGTGCGACGGCTCCCGCAGCCATGATGAAGATGTAGGAGGTAGCCTCCTGGAGCAGTCCCCAGCCACCTGACGCCAAGGCGCCGCCGGCTGCAAGCGCTATCGACACCATCGAGTAGATGCGGGCGTAGTGCTCCGGGCCGAACACCTTGCGCGTGAGCATGGCCGTCTGCACCGTCACGCCCGAATAGGCCAGGCCGAACAACACGCAGCCGGACAGCCCCAGGCCCAGGGCGCCCCCCAGGGTGCTCAGGAGCACCCCGAAGAGGGTATTGCGGTCGTTGATGTGGCCGAGCAGGAGCTTGCCGACGGTCACGCCGGCCATCACCGCCGCCGCCGCATACGACGCCTGCTCGAGCGTGTAGCCCAGCGACTCGAAGTAGTTGGGGATGAACAGGTTGAGCGTCGAGACGGCCATCATCAGGAAGGAGAACAGCAGCACGCCGTAGAAGACGGGCATGCGCACTGCCTGTGCGTACGTCACTGATCCCTGTATGGACACACTACCCGTGCGCCCTTTCTCCGTTTGCGAGTTGTCACCCTTGGCAGGCGTGGCATTTGGCGCACGCATCGGCGCGGCGCTTCCCTCTCCATATTTGCGCAGTCCCTTCTCCTCCGGGCGGGAGCGTAGCAGAAGCGCCAGCAGGGGACTCACCACGCACAGTATCAGCAGGCCGCAGGCGGCGTATGCCCAGCGCCAGCCCCAGTCGGTGATCATCAGCGCTATCAGCGGGCTGAAGAGCATGCCGCCGATGCCCGACGCGGCCGTGCAGATACCCATCATCAGTCCCACCTTGACGCTGAACCAGCGGTTCACCAGAGTCGGGAAACTCAGGTAGAGCTGGAAGGCGACGCTCACGCCCAGCGCCACCGCCACTGCGTAGAACTCCCAACGGCGTTCAGAGTGGCGAAGGCAAGGAATACCAGGCCCATCAGCGCCGAGCTGCCGGTGAAGAGCCATCGGGCGCTGTACCGCTCAAGCAGCTTGCCGGCAAACGGCAGGAAAAGCGTGGCCGCCACGTACATCACCGACATGTAGATGCCGAACAGCCCCACGCCCACGCCGAGCGACTCGCTCACCGGCTTGTAGAAGATGCCGGCACAGCTGAATGACAGGCCGATGTTGACGCCCATCATCAGGCAGCAGCAGATGATGATCACGAATCCGTAGTGTATGCTCTTGCGCTTGTTTTCCATGGTTTGCGGCTATATCCGAAATTCGGGCGCAAAGTTAGCAAAATTTCCGCATCCGGCCTACGTTGGCCCCGCACAGCCGGGCAAAGCGAGGATGTGCGGGACTGTATGAGGTTACTCCCCATTAAGGCCGAAAGCCTTTCTTTGACACAGCTTCTTCACAGGGGGTGCAGCTTCCAAGCTGCGCATCGCCTCACAGCAAGTTATGACTCATTTGCAAAATATGTCATTACAGAAGAAGGTTGAACAGGTAACCTGAGACTACAGCCGTCAGGAAGATCACGGCGACAATCATGGCGACGAGTTTCTTCTTGAAGATGCTTGCAAGCATCGACATTTCGGGTATCGCCATACCGGCACCTCCAATAACGAGTGCTATCACGGCTCCGATACTCATTCCTTTGCCCATCAATGCCACTCCTATAGGAATTGCTGTTTCTGCGCGGATATACAAGGGCACTCCAATAATGGCAGCAACAGGCACAGCGAAAGGATTGTCAGGACCGGCGATTTTCAATACCCAGTCGCTCGGCATATAGCCATAGATTACGGCTCCGAGAGCAACGCCGATGATAAGATACCAGAAAATCGGTCGGAGTGTGTCCCATCCTGCACGAAGTGCGATTGCTATTTTCTGACTCCATGGGAGTTTTTTCGGCTCGATTGGTTTCTCACTTGTAGAACAGCATGACTGCTTTTTCGGCCTTACGTTTTTGACATATTTCTGCGCATCGACCTTTTGCAGTCCACAGCCGAAGAACACGGCACAGAAGAAAGCAATCGCCACATATATAAGCATTGCCTTGATTCCTACTAATGCGCCCAACATTGCGATGATAATTGGGTTAAGCAGCGGGGAGGCGATAAGGAAAGACATCGTAGCTCCGAAAGGCACACCGGCATTAAGGAAACCAACCGCCATAGGGAGAGTTGAACAGGCGCAGAAAGGAGTGACGGCTCCGAATCCTGCGGCTATCACATTGCCTAAAAATCCGGCTTTTCCGATTTTCCTGCTGATTTTCTCCTGAGGAATATACATCAGGATGATTTCCACAATGGCCGTTATCACGATGAACAATGCAACAAGCTCAACCGTGATATAGCAGAAATACCAAAGAGTATCAAGAAGTGTATTCATATAAATCGTGTCTTAGAAGAAGTAGCCGTAAATCCATCCTGAGCCGGTGGCCATGACGATAACAAGAGCTACATATATCACTGTCTTTTTAGTCCCCATCACTCTGCGGATGACGAGCATATTCGGCAGCGAAAGAGAGGGGCCTGCGAGCAGCAGGGCGAGTGCCGGGCCTTTGCCCATGCCGGAAGCAAGCAGCCCCTGGATGATTGGTACTTCGGTCAGTGTGGCGAAATACATGAAGGCACCGGTGAAACTTGCGAAGAAGTTGGAGAGCAATGAATTGCCGCCTACCGCCCATTCAACCCAGCTGTTGGGGATGATGCCGGGCAACTCCATGCCGTCGTGTGTAGAGCCGAGAAGGAAACCGGCGGTCAGGACGCCCACGGCAAGCAGCGGAAGTATCAGCTTGGCGAATCCCCAAGACGACAACGCCCATTCGCGGTTCTCATCATCGTTCTTGTCGCATAGCAGCACTATGGCGAGAACGGCGACCGATACAATCATAGGAACAAGTGGAGCCAACTTGGCATCGGGGATAAATATGTTTGCAAGAAATGCCGACACAGCCACGGCTATTGCGCCGAGGATAATCCAACGGGATTTCAGATTCAGAATCTTGACGAGAATAACGCACAAGCCTATTGCGAGAGCTGAGGTTATCCACCATTTAGCATTGTATATCGCAGCCCATATTCCACGGTCAATTGCCGCCGGTGCGCCCCAGTTGGCAAACACAAGGATTGCCACAAGGGTGAAGAAAAACAGAGCCGTCTGCCAGAGTGGTCGTTTCTCAGGCGGTGGCACAATGTTCATCTGGTCCAATTCTTTGTCGCGCTCCTCCTTGCGGAAGATAAACGACATTACCAGACCGATGACTATCGCGAATGTCACAGCACCGATTATGCGGGCCATACCCATCTCAAGGCCGAGAATCCGAGCCGTGAGGATTATCGAGAGTATGCTGATGGCGGGGCCGGAATAGAGGAATGCTATAGCCGGGCCGAGTCCTGCACCACGCTTATAGATGCTGGTGAACAACGGGAGAATGGTACAGGAACAGACAGCAAGGATACCGCCTGAAACAGACGCGACGGTATAGGACACCCATTTCTTGGCGCTGGCTCCGAAATACTTCAACACCGCGCCCTGACTGACGAACACCGCTATCACTCCGGCAATGAAGAATGCCGGGAGAAGACAGAGGACGATATGCTCGCGGGCATACCACTTGGCGAGGTCAAGAGTGGAGTGAATCGCAGTCATCAGCGTGTCGCTGTTGACGGGTAAGAAGAACGCCACCAAAAATATGACGACAGTCCATATCAGGAACTTGATTTCCTTTAGTGTTTCCATATCAGTCTCCTGTTGTTGCAGTTCAGATGCCGAGGGCCTTTTTTACTTCGTCAGCCGACGGAACGTGACCTTTGATTTTGACAGTGCCGTTGACAACGACGGCGGGAGTAGCCATGATGTTGTATTTCATCATCTCGGCTATATCCTCGATTTTGGAAAGCTTGACATCAAGATTGTTCTCGCATATTACCTTTTTCACCACTGTGTAGGTCTTTTTGCACTTGGCGCAGCCGGGACCGAGGACAAGCACCTCGCTGACTTTGGCACCAGGTGCGGTGGCACAACAAGTGGGTTTAGCTGATTCATCTGAGTCGACGCAAGACTCGACGATTTTTACATCGTCAGCAGCGATGATGTCGTTGCCGCAGCAGCAACTCTTCTTCCTGGGGGCGAAAAGCGTTGCCCAGACGCCCCTCTTTGATTCCTTTTTATCCATGTTTGGGAGTGGTTAGAAATATATGATTATGCAGTAGTAGATGCCGACTGCGATGAAAATGACACCGACAATTATGTTGAGCCATTTCTGAATGGAGCGCAGTTTGCCATAGAACTCGCCGACCTTCTCTACGCTGAAAGCGAGAATCCATGCGACGGCAAGCACCGGGAGAGCGGTGGCGACGGCGAACAGTACCGGCAAAAGCCAGCCTGCGCTTGCAGTTACAGACATCGGTATAAGCATTCCGAAGTAGAGAACTCCGCTTGTCGGGCAGAAAGCCATTGCGAACAGGATGCCGAGCAGTAAGGCTCCCCACCCGCCTTTACGGGCAAGACTTTCGCCGTTTTCGCCGAATCCGAACTGAGGCAAGTTGAGTTTATGGCCGAGAAGCATGAAAAGTCCGATAAGCAAAAGCAACGGCCCGATAAGCAGCTCTCCCCATTTCCCGATGGCTTTCTGAACGCCGAATATGCTTGCCCCCTCTTTAAGTATCGAGATAAGTATGATGCCGAGGAGGGTATAGGCAATGATGCGTCCGACAGTGTACAGCACTCCGTTTCGGAAGATGCGGCCACGATTCTCTATGTCCTTGCTGATATAACCGATTGCGGCTATATTGGTGGCAAGCGGACATGGTGAGATGGCAGTGAGCAGTCCGAGTAGGAATGCCGTCAGAGCCGGAGCCGTGCTATTGTCGAGCAAGGTCTGTAACCAGTCCATTATTTCAGCGATTGTTGGATTTTGTTGGCAAGTCCCCTCTTGAAGACAGCCGGATTCTTGCGTGCATTGCCGAATCCGAAATCCGTCATGTTGCTGCGTGTCTCGTTGCCGTTTTTCCATCTGTTGACGAAGAGGGATGACCAGGTCACTTCGTACTTGTCGGCAAGTTTTTCGCCTGCGGGTGTTGAAATATCCACGACTTTGAAGACGACCTTGCCACTCTTAAGCTCCTTTGCGAACATAGAGGTCAGCACCTCTCTTGTGTTTTTCTCGATTGCCATGCAGGTGACACAACGTTGTTTGCCATGGAAGTAGATAACTTCCACACGGTTCTTCTGCGGCGCTTTCGCACTTGCTGCGTTCTCTGCGAAGCCGCAAGACATCAGCCCTGTTAAAAGGGCTAAAATCATCAGTAGTCGTTTCATGTTTCTGATTCTATTTGGGTTGATTGTAATTAGTCGAATTACGAACTATGGGGATAAAAATAGTGCTCACGGGCAGCAGCTATTCTTTTTTGAAGGACAACATTCATCAAGCATCTGTGCGAAGAGTTGACGAGCGATTTTCCAGTTCTCGGCGTTGATGCAGTATCTCACCTTAGGGGGCTCGATGGTGCCTTGTATCAGACCCGCCTCCTTCAGTTCTTTCAGATGTTGCGAGACGGTTGCTTTTGCAATCGGAAGCATTTCGTGTATGTCTCCGAAGAAACATTCGTTTCTCCGGGCAAGGAAATGCAGAATGGCAACGCGGGTTGGATGCCCCATTGCCTTGGCAAATCTTGCAAGTCGCTCCTGTTCAGGCGTTATCTCCAATTTCGGCATTTCAGTTATTGTTTTATGTTCGCAAAATTACAAACAATATTTGAAACCACCAAATCTTCCATGAAATTTCCCCTAATTTTAACCGAGAGCGCCTTTTCAGCTGGCTGGGGGCTGCTTCCCGTATGTGTGCATCGCCTCAAAGCAGCCATAAGGTCCGACAGCAAGAGTTATAGGCCCAATAAGCCCAATGGGGCCAATAGGATTGCCTCCGCTCTCATTCATTCCATTCTTCCTATAATTCCCACAACTCCCACCACCCGGTTTCCACCTGCAAAAAAGAGGCAGCCGGGTTGGGGCTGCCTCTCGGGATATGAGGGTGAAAGTATGTTTACTTGCCTTCGCTCTTGAGCTGCTCCTTGAGAGCCTGGAGGGCGCTGAGATCGCCGAGGGTGGTCTTCTCCATGGGAGCGAGCTGCGGGGTCTCCTCGCGCTCCTCGCGGTCGTTGCGGCGGAAAGTGCGGCGGCCGGTGCGTTCGGGACGCTCGCCGCGCTCGGCACGTTTCTCGGCGCGCTGGGCGTCTTCGGCAATGCGGCTGTGGCTCAGGATGATGCGCTTGCTGCCCTTGTTGAACTCGATTACCTTGAACTTGAGCTTGTCGTCGAGCTTGGCCTGGGTGCCATCCTCCTTGACGAGGTGCTTGGGGGTGGCGAAGCCTTCCACGCCGTATTCAAGCGCGATGACGGCGCCCTTGTCCATTACTTCGGTGACGGTGCCCTCGTGGATGGAGCCCACGGTGAAGATGGTCTCGAAGACGTCCCAGGGGTTCTCCTCGAGCTGCTTGTGGCCGAGGCTGAGGCGACGGTTGTCCTTGTCGATTTCGAGCACCTGCACGTCGATGTCGTTGCCGATCTTGGTGAACTCGCTGGGGTGCTTGATCTTCTTGGTCCAGCTGAGGTCGCTGATGTGGATGAGGCCCTCTACGCCCTCCTCGATCTCCACGAAGAGACCGAAGTTGGTGAAGTTGCGCACCTTGGCGGTGTGGCGGCTGCCGATGGGGTAGCGGATCTCGATGTCCTGCCAGGGGTCGTTGCGGAGCTGCTTGATGCCGAGGGACATCTTGCGCTCCTCGCGGTCGATGTTGAGGATTACTGCCTCTACTTCGTCGCCTACCTTCATGAAGTCCTGGGGCGAGCGGAGGTGCTGGCTCCAGCTCATCTCGCTGACGTGGATGAGGCCCTCTACGCCGGGTGCCACTTCTACGAATGCGCCGTAGTCGGTCATGACTACCACCTTGCCCTTGATGTGGTCGCCGGCCTTGAGGTTGGGGTCAAGGCTGTCCCAGGGATGCGGGGTGAGCTGCTTGAGGCCGAGGGCGATGCGCTTCTTCTCGTTGTCGAAGTCGAGGATGACGACGTTGATGTGCTGGTCGAGCTCCACGACTTCGCGGGGGTCGGATACGCGGCCCCAGCTGAGGTCGGTGATGTGCACGAGGCCGTCGACGCCGCCCAGGTCGATGAAGACGCCGTAGGCGGTGATGTTCTTGACGACGCCTTCGAGCACCTGGCCCTTCTCGAGCTTGGAGATGATCTCGCGCTTCTGAGCCTCGAGCTCTGCCTCGATGAGGGCCTTGTGGCTTACTACCACGTTGCGGTATTCTTCGTTGATCTTGACGACCTTGAACTCCATGGTCTTGTCTACGAACACGTCGTAGTCGCGGATGGGTCGTACGTCGATTTGGGAACCGGGCAGGAAGGCTTCGATGCCGAAGACGTCCACGATCATGCCGCCCTTTGTGCGGCACTTGACGTAGCCCTTGATGACTTCGTCCTTCTCCATGGCCTCTTTGACGCGGTTCCAGCTGCGCGATGCGCAGGCTTTCTTGTGGCTGAGCACCAGCTGGCCTTTCTTGTCCTCCTGGTTCTCGATGAATACCTCTACGGTGTCGCCGACCTTGAGGTCGGGGTTGTAGCGGAATTCGGTGATGGGGATGATGCCGTCGGACTTGTAACCGATGTTAACCACCACTTCGCGCTTGTTGATGGCGATGACGGTACCTTCGACTACCTCTTTGTCCTTGACCGTGTTGAGCGTCTTGTCGTAGGTCGAGGTGAGGTCCTCGCGGCTCTGGGATCCCTTGGTGTCGCCGTTTTCGTAGGCGGCCCAGTCAAAGTCCTGGAGGCCTTCGACCGGGGTGTTTTTTAGATTGTTCATTAAAAATGGTTGATACTGTAAAAAGTTACTTCTCTCGCATCGAAACGGGTGCTGACAAGGTTCACGCTTTGCCTGCATCCGCTTCGGCGCCGCAAAGGTACGACATTTTTGCGGAATGTGCAAATTCCGCCCGAAATTTCGTCTGTTTTCTCGGTTTTGGGTAGAACTCGTCCCAGGCCCGGTGGCAGGCATCCCTCGCCTGACATTTCGGTGTCGTTATGACTTTCTATGGACCTGTCTCTTATACACATCTGACGCT
>ENA-OYYZ01001543-OYYZ01001543.1-human-gut-metagenome-genome-assembly--contig:-NODE-1543-length-9525-cov-4.721542_pt1 | contig 9525 bp, 9 predicted proteins | sample MGYA00243256_ERZ653463 | MGnify/ENA primary metagenome ERZ653463 (study PRJEB26926, sample SAMN06165173) | human gut metagenome | biome: ENVO:00009003; feature: ENVO:2100002; material: ENVO:00002003... | reverse complement strand
TCGCCATATCGAAGTCCGCGTCCGCATCGACATAAATGTGACAGTTGCCAGTCCCGGTTTCGATGACCGGGACAGTGCTGTTTTCCATGACCATTTTGATCAGTCCTGCCCCGCCGCGCGGAATTAAGACATCAATAGATTCGTTTAACCGCATCATCTCCTGCGTCACTGCCCGGTCAGTCGATGGGATCAGCTGCACTGCTGTCTCCGGGATGTTACACTGTGCCAGCGCGCGGTGCAGGCTTTTTTCGATTGCGAGATTGGAGAAAATTGCATCGCTGCCGCCTTTCAAAATTACGGCATTTCCGGCTTTAAAGCACAGACCGAACGCATCTGCCGTCACGTTGGGACGGGATTCGTAGATGATTCCGATGACGCCGAGGGGAACACGGCGTTTGCTGATGACAAGACCGTTTGGACGGGTGAAGGTATCCAGAATCTCTCCGACCGGATCGGGAAGCGCAGCGACCTGGCGAAGCCCTTCTGCCATGTCAGAAATCCGCTTCTGCGTCAGGGAGAGCCGGTCAAGCAGTCCTTCCGGCATGCTGCGGCTGCGTCCGGCTTCCAGATCCTTTGCATTTTCTGCAAGAATGTCTGCTGCGTCCGCTTCCAGACATTCTGCCGCTGTAAACAGCGCCTTATTCTTGGTATCCGTATCAAGCCCGGCAAGGATGTAGCGGGCTGCTTTTGCCTGTTTTCCGATTTCTTTCAGATCAGCCATCTATAAGGTTCCCTCCTTTATCGTCGTTCTGTAACAATCAAATCCATGTTGATATCATGCGGTTTTTGCCCATCCAGTATCTCGAACAGCTGGCAGGAAAAGCAGAGCCCGACAAGATAAGGTCTGTCGGCAGCAGGAATTTTACCAAGATAGCGGTCATAAAAGCCCTTTCCGTAGCCAATGCGTGCGCCGGATCGATCAAAGGCAAGTCCGGGAGCGGTCAAAAGCGTCGGAATCGAAGCATCCGGCAAAAAGCGCTTTGTCTGTCCGGGCGGCTCCAAAATATGCTGGTAGCCGGGCGCAAGCTCTGCTCTGTCTGTAATTCGGAAAAACTCCATCTGATCGCCCAGAACCTTAGGAAGAAAAACTTCCTTTCCTGCTGCCAGCGCAGCATCAATGAGAAGTCTGGTCGATACCTCTGATCCATAGGAGGCATACAAAAGTACCTGTTTTGCCTGCTTCCAGACAGCCGTTGCCATCAGATTTTCTGCGATTTCCCTGCTTTTGTGGAAACGGCTCTCTTCCGAAAGCTGTTCCCTGTTCTGTTTTCCGAGTGCTCTGTTACTGCGCGTTTTTTGATCCATAGCGTTCGCCAAGGTTTTCGATCGAACCGTCCTCATTCTGGACGTTGATGTTATTTAACTGATTCCGCAGATTCTGGCGGACGTTGTCAATATATTCCTTCCGGAGCAACGCCTGTTCAGATTTTTCTGCTTCAGTCAGACCTTCCGATGATTTTGATTTTTTATAAAGCTCGTTGATCCGGGCAATTTTCTGTTCCAGTGTCATGTTTTCCTCTCATTTCTGCGCACGTTCTTTGCGCATATCGAGTTTGTGTCAAGCGTGCGCAGACACAAATCTCTGGCTTCTGTTTGCTCAGCCACGCGCACGGCAGCTGTGCAGGTTCTCTACGAAATCCGGCAGATCGAAGGCATCCTGCTTTTCTGCCAGAAACAGCGTTCCATAATTCTCCCCGTCGATGATCCGGTGAATAATCCGGACATCCTTGCTGTTCGCGATCACCATATCAGCTCCGCTTGCGGTAGCGATGGTGGCCGCAGTCAGCTTGGTTGACATGCCGCCGGTTCCAACGCCGCTGCCGGTGGTGGATTTGCCCATCCGCAGGAAAGATTCGTCCAGATGCTCGACCGTTTCAATGAATTTTGCATCCGGATTTGCCCGCGGATCATCGGTATAAAGTCCGTCGATATCCGATAAAAGAATCAGCAGGTCTGCGCCGATCATTGAAGCGACGATGGCGGAAAGCGTGTCGTTATCGCCAATCTCGATTTCGTGCGTTGCGACGGTATCGTTTTCATTGACGATGGGGATGACGCCCATCCGAAACAGCTCTTCAAAGGTGTTCTGCGCGTTGATGCGATTGATATCGTTGGAAATTGTCTGACGTGTCATCAGAATCTGCGCCGTCACCTGATTATATTCTGCAAAAATTTTCTGATAAGTCATCATCAGGCGTGCCTGACCGACCGCCGCACATGCCTGCTTGACTGCGATCGGATGCTCCTGCAGCTGCTCCGGCGTCAGATGCACCGCCTTTTTGCCCTGGGCGATAGCGCCGGACGAAACGAGCACAACGTCCTTTCCCTGATTTTTCAGATTACACAGCTCCCGCACCAGAACCTCCAGGCGGATATAATCCATATCGCCGGTTTCGGTATGCTGCAGGGAAGAGGAACCGATTTTGATGACAACTCTCTGTTTCTTTTTCAGCAGGTTTCGTCTGGTATCCATGTCTGTATCTCCTCTTTTGGTCATTTGCCGGTTTCGGAAAATGGAGCGTAACAGGAAGCGATTGCTTCGGCAACCCGCACGCCGTCCATCGCCGCAGAAGTAATGCCGCCTGCATAGCCTGCACCCTCTCCGCAGGGATAGACCCCCCGGATATTTGCCTGCAGCGTGTCATCGCGGACAATCCTCACCGGGGAGGATGTCCGGCTTTCGATGCCGGAAACGACTGCATTTGCATCGTCAAAACCGGGAATCCTATGTCCGAACTGCTCCATTCCTTCGATAAACGCTTCCGACAGGCTGTCCGGCAGCACGCTTTTTACGTCTGCAAACGTCCACTGTCCCTTGATTGCAGGGACAAATTCCGTCGGGATATGTCCGGTCGTTGCGGTATCCGAAAAATCTCCGTAACGCTCTACCGGGATTTTCCCACATCCGGCAGAAAATGCCTTTTCTTCCAGCCTGCGCTGAAATTCGATGCCGGCGAGCGGTTCGTCCGAACCGTAATCTGCAGGCGTAACGGAAACAATGATTGCACTGTTTGCATTTGCACCGTTTCTGCCGCTGTAGCTCATGCCGTTTACCGCAATGCGTCCCGGCTCGCTGCTGGCGTTGACCACATAACCGCCAGGACACATGCAGAACGAATAAACGCCTCTGCCGCCGGAAGTCCTTGCCGTCACCTTATATGGAGCAGCGCCTAACGAATCCGGATGTAGTGTTCCATATTGGGACTGGTTGATCAGCTCCTGTGGGTGCTCTACGCGCAGTCCAACTGCAAAGGCTTTGGCTTCCATATGAAGTCCGCTTTCATACAGTTTAAAAAACGTATCCCGCGCGCTGTGTCCGATCGCAAGCACGGCGGTCTCGGTGTCGATCACAGAGCCATCCGAAAGGATAACGCCGGTCAGCGCTCCATTTTCTGTACGGAAGGTTTCTACGCGGCTTTCAAAACGGACTTCTCCGCCGAGCTGTATGATTTTTTTCCGCATCTGTTTTACGACATTGGACAGAACATCTGTCCCGATATGCGGCTTTGCATCGTAGAGAATTTCCGGCTGCGCGCCGTTTTCTACAAAAATCGAAAGGACATGTCTGCCGCGTCCGTCTTTATCCTTGATCAGAGTGTTCAATTTGCCGTCTGAAAACGTGCCTGCGCCGCCCTCTCCAAACGAAACGTTGGATTCCGGGTTTAAGGGTCCGCCGTTCCAGAAGGCTTCGACATCTTTTTTGCGCGCTTCCACGTCCTTTCCTCGTTCCAGCAGAATCGGACGATAGCCGTTTTGTGCGAGCATGTAGCAGCAAAACAGACCTGCAGGACCGCTTCCGATAATCACGGGGCGTCTGCGCAGCGCCTTCGTCCCCGGCTTCGGAAATTGATACGGTCGCTCTGTCACGATGGAAACGTCCTTATTTTTGCTGCGGGACACACAGTTTTGCTCGGAAATGCCGTTTAATGTGATGTCCACGACGTAAATCAAGAAAATGTCCGGCTTTTTGCGGGCGTCGATCGACTGCCTGCGGATCTGCAGGCTGGCAATCTGTTCGGATTTTATATGTAACGCCTTTGCCGCCTTGTGGTACAGTTCCGTTTTGGAATGTCCGGCAGGGAGCTTCAGCTGGGAAATTCGAATCATAGGGTTCTCCATATTGATTAAAGTTGTATCTGGCTATTTGGTGACTGCGTTAGCCACGCCGCGTTTTTGCCAGCTCTACGGTAGTTTCATTCCTCGCGCGCAGCCGCCGTTCCCGCGATCTGTCCGCTCGTCCATGCCCACTGGAGGTTGTAACCGCCGCAGCGACCGTCCACATCGAGCAGCTCGCCGCACAGATACAGACCGGGAAAACGCTTTGCTTCCAGGTCGTCTGTTACCTCCTGCAAGGAGATTCCGCCGGTGCAGACCTGCGCGTTTTGCGCCGGATTTGTGCCAATTACGACAGTTTTTAAAGCGCGCATATTCTGCAGCATCGAAAATACCGCGTTTTTGTTGGCAGCTGTTACGATGTCCTGCGCATTTAGGGGGCTGCGTTCAATAAACAGCTGTGCAAGCTTCGACGGCAAAATGCCCTGTGCCAGAAACCTCACATGCTTGCCGCAGCACGCCTGATACTGTCTGCAGCAAAATTCGTTCCATTTGGAAAGTGGAACTGCCGGGAAGAAATCAATGCTGGCGCTGATCTTTTTGTTCGTTTGCAGCGCTTCCGACACGGCTGCGGAAAGCTGAAAGACCGGAATCCCGGAAATGCCGTAATCAGTCAGCTGCAGTTCCCCGGATTCACAAAGCTTTTTTCTGCCGGGAATCTCTACAGTAATTGCAGCCGGGCAGCGCACGCCTGCGATGGATTTGTAAAATTTTTCTTCACAGCGCAATGCAGTCAACGCCGGAAGGTAAGGATACTGTTTGAATGCAAACGCTGCAGTCAGGCTGCCTGTACCGAGCGCTTCTTTGGGAGGTATTCCCGCCGCTGTCCCGCAGGATATAATCAGCCGGTCGAAATGATACTGTCCCTGATCGGTGAACACCTGCCAGCCGCTCTTTTGCATGCAGAGCTTCTGAATCCTACAGTCACAGACGATGCGAACTTTTTTTCGTTCCAGCTCTTCCCGGAAAAAATCAAGGACGGCAGATGCCTGTCCGCTATAGGGATACAAGTAGCCGTTTTTCTCCGTCAGATAAAGACCTCGTTCCTCGAAAAAGCGGATCGTATCGGATGTCTGGAAACGCGCAAAGAACTCCGGCAGCCGGTACGGGTCGTGGCTTCGGTAATCCCGCTTCGGAGAAAAATCAGTATTGCCGAGGTTGCACTTTCCGTTTCCGGTCGCCAGTATCTTGCGGCCAATCCGGTCACGACGTTCCAGTATGGTAATTTCCGTATCTTTTATTGAAGTATTCGCAGCTGCAATCGCCGCCATCATGCCGGATGCGCCTCCGCCGATAATGCCGATCTGCCTCATAACCGATTTCAAATCCTCCCTACAGCCGTTTGGAAAACGGCAAAACTGTAATTATCATACTACGTCTCGGTTTGAGACACAAGGAATTTTTCCAGCTCTGCTTTGGAAACGCCGTGCCAGCCGTTCAAAATCTGCCGTCTGACCCCGCTTGGCAGGGTTCTTGCGTCAATCGCGGTCTGCAAATATAAAACCCGGCTGTCCTCTTCGTATACGATGACCCGATTCTCTTCAATCTGTAAAAAGAAGGTTTCTGCCTGCTGTAGTTTTCGGTATGTTTTGGAAACAACAATCTGCTGTGGGGAAAAAGAAACCAGCTCCATCCGGAGAAGCCCCTGCTGCAGCTCGGTAAGGGGCGGAGCGTCCTGATAGTGCCGGATTTCATCCTCCACTTCTTTTCTGCTGCACCCGATCAGCCGAAGCGGCAGGGATTTGATCTCTTCTGTCTGCCTCCGGGACACCTGATCGGTATTTTTTACCACAAGCTTCGTATCTGCGCGCAACCGATCCGGTACGCTGACCGCCTGGGTTGCAGACTGCATCTGAGAAAACGGGATTTCGTTCTGGCTGATAATCGTCTGCCTTCCGGGATAAAACCACTGTTCGATCTTATAATGTCCATAAAATCCCACCGCAAAAAGCAGACAGGAATAGAGAAAAAAGCTGATTCTTTTTAAACGGCGCATATTTTCACCTCTTAAAAAGTATCAGCTCTTTTCGGTTATTTTATGCAGTGCAGTGACCATCACAGCAGCCGCATCGTACTGGCAAGCTCGATCAGCACATCTCCCGCTGCAAAGCAACTCAGTTCGCGTCTGGTCGCACCCTTTAAAACGACGGTCGACACAAAATAGACGAGCAGCCCGACAACCGCCGAAACGAGCATCCGAACCGGGCTGGCAGCATTTTTCAAAATCACCTGGCTGCACAGCAGGCAGACAAGCGCCATCAGAATGCCTGCCAAAAGAGGCGCCAAAAAAACACGGAGCCAGCTGACTGCTATTTTTAATTGCTGGCGCACCATGCCCAGCAGAATCAGACACAAAACAAATGCAGACAGCGCATCGGAATAAGCGCCCGCATACAGGTCGAGTTTCAGCACGGAACTCATCACGGAAAAACTGACCAGCCGAACCACGACGGAAACCAGCACCGCGATCCAGATGCTATAGTAAAGCTCTGCAGCAAACAAAACGCTGCCAAGCATAAAGGCGAGGCCATAAAAGATCACCGTGATCGCCAGAACTTTTAAAATACTGTACAGACCATTTAACTCTCCTTTGGAAAACAGCATATGCAGCATCGGCTGTGCCGTCGTTAAAAATAAAACGGCGCAGGGAATCGTATAGAGAGCAGTGCAGCGAAAGGCGACCATGCACTTTTCGCGGCTTTTGCGCAGGCTGCGGCGTTTTAAGACGAGCTGGAACTGCGGCAGCATGGAAACCGCCAGGGCAAATGCGCCGAGCAGCGCAAGCGTCATCAAAAGACGATATTTTCCAAGATACGCACCCCACGTTGAAACAGAGCCGTTCTTTAAATAGATACTGGACTGCCCGATCCGCCCGATACCGGCAAGCACCGCCGGAACACAGATCACAAGCCCATTCCGGAGCAAGGCAAAGGTGATGCTGCGATCTGCTGCAGGATTTGTGCTGCTTCCGTATTCTGCCTGGTGCAGCTCATGGGAAGCCTTTATCCAGGAGATCCCGCAGCCTGCCGTACACAAAAGACTGACGCATAAAACGGAAAACGCTGCGCCGAACGCACCATATGCCGCCTGATAGGACGTATTTTGCAAAAGCGCGCCGACCTTCTGACCGTATGCGTCGAGCGGCGCTGCAATCAGGGGCGCTGCGAAAAATAAAAGTACTCCGAATGCGAGGATCCATCTGCCCGCTGTTTCCCGCCTGCCAAAGGCATCCAGAATGCCGAGCAGCATCCAGAACAGCGTCAGGATAACGAGCGCACATAATAACGCCAAAAACGCCATTTTTGCAAAGGGCAACGCATAAAATGAGCCGAACAGCACATCTTTTAAGGCAGCGCCCAAAAGTGCCAGAACGACGGATACAAAAAATGCCGTCAAAAGAGCCTGTCCCGCAATTTTTTTTGCGCCTGTGATTCCGTAGCGTTCGATTCTTGTACGGATCAGGTTGGAAACTGCCCGGTTCGTTCCGATCCCGAACAGGGAAAACAGGACAAAACAGCCCTCCAGGGCACCAAAAAAGTCTGCGCACCCTTCATCCCCCAGCGCGTTGACCAGCCGAATGGGTGCAAAAAGGCAAAGCAGGAATGCAAGAAGCTTGACTATCCCGGTCAATTGCCTTGGTAGCACACCTGTGCGATCGATTTTCTTATGTTTTCTTTGTGCCGCCATAGAAACTTAACCCTCATTCATCCAGGCAATCCCGGGTCAGCCCGAGCGCGCTTAATATAGTTTCCTGCTTCTGCTCCATCACAGCCGCTTCCTCCGGTGTTTCGTGATCATAACCGCACAAATGCAGCATGCTGTGAGCAACGAGGAATGCAAACTCCCGTTTCCGGGAATGTCCGTAGCTTTCCGCCTGGGAACAGATCCGATCCACTGACAGGATGATATCACCCAGAATCAGTTCCCCGCTGTCCGGCTGGAAATAATCCGAACAGTTTTCTTCGACAATGGAAAAATCCGCTTCGGTTTCAAACGGAATGTTCGGAAAGCTCAAAACGTCCGTCTCCCGGTCGATATTGCGGTATTCTTTATTATACAAGCGGATGCCCTCGTTATCCGTAATCAGTACGTTAATCTCGGTTTCATAGGGACAGCCCTCTGCATCCAGAACCGCTTCCGCTACGCGGCTGCATAATTCCTTCGTGTCAAAGGGAAAAGTAAAATCCGTTTCGTTTTCGACATAGATGGTCATGAGCGTCTCTCCTTTTCATTTCTGCGCAGAGGAGCTTCCGTCCTGCGTTTTGTCTTTCCAGTCGTCTTGCCGGCAGCAGCGGACGTCAGACGTCTTTCCTTACTCTCGCGGTAAGCCTGCTTTGCCTCATAGGTTTCATAAGCCTTGACAATCTTCTGAACCAGCGGATGCCGGACGACATCGCGGCTTGTCAGGTTGCAGAAACCGATATCGTCCAGACCGGACAACACCTTCACAGCAACGTCCAGACCGGACTGTGTTCCCGGCGCAAGGTCTTTCTGCGAAGCGTCGCCGGTGATGACAACCTTGGAACCGAAACCGATTCGGGTCAGGAACATCTTCATTTGGGCAGGCGTCGTATTTTGCGCTTCGTCGAGGATGATATAAGCGTTGTCGAGGGTACGTCCTCTCATGTAGGCGAGCGGCGCAACCTCAATGAGCCCTTTTTCCATATTGCGTTGGAAGCTTTCCGCGCCCATGATCTGATAGAGTGCATCGTAGAGCGGACGCAGGTACGGGTCGACCTTGCTCTGCAGATCGCCGGGCAAAAAGCCGAGCTTCTCGCCTGCTTCGATCGCAGGTCTGGTCAGAATAATGCGCTCCACCTCGTTATTTTTAAAAGCGGTAATCGCCATTGCCATCGCCAGGTAGGTTTTGCCTGTTCCGGCAGGCCCCAGACCGAATACGATCATCTTTTCCCGGATCGCATCCACATACTGCTTCTGTCCGAGCGTTTTGGGCTTTACCGGTTTTCCGCTCACGGTGTGGCAGATGAGATCGCCGTCTATTTCAAGTAAGGTATTTTCCTGATTTTCCATATGCATTGCAATTGCGTAATCCACGTTCTGCTCCTGTATCTGATTTCCGCGTCTGGCAAGCTCCTGCAGTTCGGTAAAAACTGCCGCCGTATGGGCAACTGCCGACTGTTCGCCGCGGATATGGACGGTACCGTCCCGGTCAATAATCTGCGTGCCGAATGCACGCTCCAGCTTCTTTAAATAACAGTCAAACTGTCCAAAAAGGTTGCTGATATGCGCGTTGTCCAGCTCCAGTGTTTGTTCTGTAAATGCCATGTTAATTCTGTGCAGTCTCCTGTTCTTTTGCCGTGTCCGAAATCGAAAGCGCCTGCCAGACGCCGCCCTGCAGCTGTATCTTCAGGCTTCCCTCCAAGGTGAGGATATCGGCTTTTTCTACTATTC
>ENA-OYYZ01001537-OYYZ01001537.1-human-gut-metagenome-genome-assembly--contig:-NODE-1537-length-9551-cov-3.657224_pt1 | contig 9551 bp, 9 predicted proteins | sample MGYA00243256_ERZ653463 | MGnify/ENA primary metagenome ERZ653463 (study PRJEB26926, sample SAMN06165173) | human gut metagenome | biome: ENVO:00009003; feature: ENVO:2100002; material: ENVO:00002003... | reverse complement strand
GGCGGGCCTCCACCTGCTGCCACAGGGAGCGCTTGTCCTCCTCTGGCAGGAAGGCGGCCTCCACACTGTTGCGCAGCAGGGCACGGCGCTCCTCCCCCGTCAGGCCCAGCAGGGCATACTCCTGGGAGAGGGTGGTGCGGGAGACGGTCATGTTGTCCGTGTTTACTGTGGCCCGCAGTCCCCGGCGCAGGTACTCCCTCAGGGGGAAATGGGCCAGGTCCGGGACGGCTTTGGTCTGCAGGTTGCTGGTAGGGCACAGTTCCAGAGGGACCTGCCGCTGGGCCAGCTCCTCCAGCAGGCTCTCTTCCTCTATGGCCCGCACCCCGTGGCCGATGCGTTGGGCCCCCAGCTCCAGGGCCTGGCGGACGCTCTCCGGCCCGGCGGCCTCCCCAGCGTGGAGAGTAAAGGGCACCTGGAGGGAGCGGGCATGGGCGAACAGGGCGGCGTGCTCCCGGGCGGGATAGAGGGCCTCTGCCCCGGCCAAATCCAGGGCGCAGACCCCCTGGCCCAGAAAGGAGGCGGCAACATCCACTGTCTCCCGGTTGGCGGCCTCTTCCCCGCCCCGCATGCAGCAGAGGATCAGTTGGCAGAAGCCCTCTCCTTCGGCTGCCTTCCGGCCGGAGAGGGCGGCCTCCACTACCTGGCGCTGGGTCAGGCCCTTTTGGGTGTGCTGGCTGGGGGCAAACCGCAGCTCGGCGTAGAGGAGCCCCTGGGCCCGCAGTTCCTCCACCAGCTCCTGGACGGCCAGGGACAAGGCCCCGGCGGACTGGAGCAGCTCCACCGGCAGGTCGAAACAGCGGAGATAGTCGTTGAGGCTGGCGCAGTCCGCGGGGACCGAGAGCAGGTCCCACAGCCCCTCCTCCTCTGGGGGAAGGGGGACGTTGGCCAACCGGGCCAGCTTGCGTACCGTCTTAAGGGGCAGAGAGCCGTCGATGTGCAGGTGCAGGTCAATCATGGGGAGACACCTCCTGGGGATGTTTTCTCCATTATAGCGCAAAACCGGGACAATGGGAAGCCATCCGGGACGGGCTTCTATTCCCCACCATGAAGCCCTTCACCCCAAAAGCCGGACGGTCAGGATGGAGAATATCAGAGCCGTGGCGTCGCCCAGCAGGGCAGCGGGAATGATGTAGCGCAGGCGCTTGTAGCCACAGGCCCCAAAGTACACCGCCACAGCGTAGAAGGTGGTCTCTGTGGAGGAGGACAGCACCGAGGCCATCTTCCCCGTGGAGCTGTCCGGGCCAAACTGCTGGAGCAGGTCCAGGGTGTAGGCGGAGGCTCCGCTGCCGGAGATGGGCCGCAGAAACGCCAGGGGCAGCAGCTCCGGGGCGATGTGCGCGGCCTGGGCCAGGGGCTCCAGCAGGCTGCAGAGCAGCTCTAAAAGCCCGGAGGCCCGCACCATGGTCACTGCCACGATGAGGCCGATCAGGGTGGGCAGCAGCTTGAGGGAAGTGCGGATACCCTCCTTTGCCCCTGAGAGGAAGGTGTCGAACACGGGGACCCCCTTCACCGCGCCAAAAAAGAGGATGAGGGCCACCATCACCGGCAGGGCCGCCGCGCCTACCTGGGCCATAGGGACCTCCGCTCCAGCAGCTTGCAGCAGAGGACGCACACCGCCAGGGAAGCCGCGGAGGTGATCCACACCTGGGGCAGGATGGAAAAAGGCGCCGCGCTGCCACAGCTTTGGCGCATGGCCGCCATGTTCACGGGGAGGAGCTGTAAAGAGGCGGTGTTGATGGCTACAAAGAGGATCATCCCTTGGGTTGGCGTATCCGGTGAGGGGTTCTTCTGGGCCATCTCCCCCATGGCGGCCAGGCCCAGGGGCGTGGCCGCGTTCCCCAGGCCCAACAAGTTGGCGGAAAGATTGAGGGAGATCTTCCCCTGGATGGACTCATCCCCCTTGTATTCCGGGAACAGCCGCCCAGTGACCGGCGCCATGGCCTGGGCCAGCAGCCGGGAAAGGCCGCTTTCCTCGGCGATTTTCAAAAACCCCAGCCAGGCGCACATGCTGCCCAACAGGAACAAGGAGAGTTCCACCGCTTGCTGGGAGCCTTCCAGCAGGGCGGTGGAGAGCTCTCCCAGGCGGCCGGTGCACAGGGCGCACACCACACTCAGAAGGACCATGCCGCACCAGATGAAATTTAACACTGCTTCTCCCTCCTTTTCCCAAAACCGCCCCTTGACTTTGAGCGGAAAAAAATGTATCGTAAGAACGTACCTTTCCGCAGGAGAGGAACACCACACAAGAAAGGAAACGAAGCGTATGCTGTTTGGAGAAAAGATCCTGGACTATTGGGACGATATTCTGAAAGACCTGGCCACAGTGGTGGCCATCCCCTCGGTGGCCAAGCCTCAAGAGGGGGAGCACCCCTATGGCGACGAGTGCGCCCGGGCCATCGGCACAGTGATCAAAATGGCGGAGGGCTATGGCCTGAAAGCCAAAAACGTGGGCTATCACGCCGCCCACGCGGAATATGGAGAGGGCGAGGGCAACGCGGTGGTCATGGCCCACCTGGACGTGGTCCCCGCCGGGGAAGGCTGGGACACCGACCCCTACACCATGGTCATCGACGACAACCTGGCCTATGGCCGGGGCGTTTCGGACAACAAGGGCCCCGCTATCGTGGCCCTGCACTGCCTGCGGGCCCTGAAGGACGCCGGCGTGAAGGGCAACCGGAAGCTGCGGGTCATCTTCGGCTCCGCTGAGGAAATCGGCATGCTGGACATGCCCCACTACTTTGCCAGCGAGCAGCACCCGGACATGGGCTTCACCCCGGACTCCTCCTACGGCATCTGCCACTGCGAGAAGGGCCTGCTGGACTTTGAGGTCCACGGGAAGAACGACTCCGCTGTGGTGAAGCGGTTTGTCTCCGGCACAGTGCCCAACGCAGTGCCCTTTAAAGCGGAGTGCGTTCTCCATTGCTCTGATGAGGAAGTGAAAAAGCTGCAAGCCGCCTCCAAGAAGCTGGACGTGGCCTTCGACATCACCCCTACAGAGGGCGGCTGCCAGATCGTCAGTCACGGCCAGGCGGCCCACGCCTCCACCCCCTGGAACGGCGTCAACGCCGCCTCTTACCTGGTGGAGCTGCTGTCTCAGGTGTTCAGCAAGGAGCAGCTGGGGACCTTCTTCGGGTTTATCCATGAGAAGATCGGCCTTGCCACCGACGGCAGCCAGATCGGCGTGCAGATGAGCGACGAACCCAGCGGCCCTCTGACCTTCAATCTGGGCCTGGTAAACGTGGACGAGAAGCAGTGCAGCCTGACGGTGGACATCCGCTACCCCGCCACCAAGAAGGGCAGCGATGTCACCGCGGTCTTGAAGGAACAGGTGGAGTCCTGCGGGGTGGAGTTCGTGCTCCTCTCCGACGCGGAGCCCCTGTACCTGCCCAAGGAAAGCCAGCTGGTGACCCTGCTCTCCGGCGCCTACAAGGATGTGACCGGCGAGGAGTGCGACATCTTCTCCATGGGCGGCGGCACCTATGCCCGCCAGATGTTCGGCAAGGGCGTGGCCTTCGGCGCCAGCTTTAAGGACCAGGCGGACAGCCGGGCCCACCAGGCCAACGAATTTTTGGACCTGCGCCGGTTCAAGCTCCATGCGGAGATCTGCCTGGAGGCCATGTACCGGATGCTCACCGCGGAGTAAGCCATGGCACAGTATACCCATGTGACCCCGGAGGACATCTTCCGCAACGAAGAGGTGCGGGCTTACATCCAACAGGGCAACGACAACCTGGGAGTTATTGGCTACACCGAGCACGGCTTTGCCCACGCTAAAAAGAGCAGTGACACTGCCCGGGAGATCTTGCGGGCCCTGGGCTATCCCCAGCGGGACTGCGAGCTGGCCGCCATTGCCGGCTATATGCACGACATCGGCAATACGGTCAACCGGGTGGACCACGCCCACAGCGGTGCTTTGATGGCTTTCACCCTGCTGAACAAGCTGAACATGCCGCCCCAGGAGATCGGCCTGGTGTGCTCGGCCATTGGCCACCACGATGAGAAGACCGCCTATCCGGTGAACCCGTTGGCGGCGGCCCTGATCCTCTCGGACAAAAGCGACGTGCGCCGCTCCCGGGTGCGGAAGGACGCGGTGCTGGAGGCGGACATCCACGACCGGGTGAATTACGCCGTGGAGGACGCCCACCTGGACATGGACCCGGAGCGCAAGCTCTGTATCTTTCATATTGAGATCGCCACGGAAATATGCCCGGTGATGGAGTATTTCGAGATCTTTTTGGAGCGCATGGTGCTGTGCCGCAAGGCAGCCCAGACCTTGGGACTCCAGTTTGAACTCATCATCAACGGCACGCGGCTGCTATAACAACAAAAAACTCCCCCAGCAGTAGTCCGGGGGAGTTTTTTGCGTTTATTTTTATTACTTGGCTTCCACCACCACTTTGATGGACTCACTGCTCATCTGCATGGCGATAGCTTCCGGCAGCTGGTCCAGGGTGAAGCGGTGGGTGATGATGGAGGAGAAATCCACCTTGCCGCTGTTGATGAGGCGCACGGCCCGGTCATGGGTATCCGGGTTGACGAAAGAGCCCTTGATGGTCAGCTCCTTCTTGTACACGTCGAAGAGGGGCAAATCGAAGGTGGCGTCCACCTTGGGCACGCTGAACAACAGGATGGTGGCCCCCTTGCCCGCGAACTGGAAGGCGCTCTTCACCGCGGGGGTGTTGCCCACGCACTCGATGACCACGTCGGCGGAACCATCCATGGCCTGGGTGAAAGCCTCCTCATAGCCGGGCTGGGTGGGGTCAATGGCGGCACCGGCGCCCACTTCCAGGGCCACCTGACGGCGCTTCTCGTTGGGCTCGCTGACGACGATCTTCGAGGCGCCGGACAGCTTGGCGAGCTGCACCATAATAAGGCCGATGGCGCCGCCGCCCACTACGCATATCTTGTCCCCCGCCTGGATGCCCGCCAGGTCGATGCCGTGGAGGCAGCAGGCCAGGGGCTCCGCCATAGCGGCGGACTCAAAGGGCACGGAAGGGTCCAGCTTGAAGGCCTGGGCCGCAGGAATGAGGCTGTACTCGGCAAAGCCCCCATCCCGAGTGACGCCGATGGCCTCCATGGTCTCGCAGAGCTGCTTTTTGCCGTTCTGGCAATATTGGCAGTGGCCGCAGTAGATGTTGGGGTCGATGGTAACGTGGTCCCCCACCGCGAAGCCAGTGACGCCCTGGCCCACCTCCATCACTTCACCGGAGTACTCGTGGCCCAGCACCACCGGCGGGTTCACATCGGCAGAGCCGGGCTCCCCGTGGTAGATGTGCACATCGGTGCCGCACACGCCGCACACCTTGTTATGGACCACCAGCTCTCCAGGGCCCGCCTTGGGCATGGGCAGGTCCGCCACTTCAAAGGTCATATTTCCCATAAAACGAGACGCTTTCATAGCAGAAGCCTCCTAGAAATGTTTTCCTTAACTCTTTTAATACATCAAAGCCGTGGAAATGTCAAGGGCCTTAGCAGAAAATTTCAAAAAAAGAGAAGGAGGGGTCTCCCCCTCCTTCCTTTTTGCCCTTTAAACTTACTGTTTCAGCATGCCAATGGCGTCGGAAATGGTCTTTTCCATGGCTTCCCGGCCGTACTTGTCCACGTCGGCCTTGTTCTTGTCCCCGTGGGTCAGGCAGCCCGCGCCGCCGATACAGCCGCCCACGCAGGCCATGCCCTCGATAAAGTTGCCGGGCAGCACGTTCTTCGAGGCCTTCAGCAACGCCGCGCGGCAGGCTTCAATGCCATCGCAAGGAACCGCCTTCAGGTCAAAGTCCTCCAGCCCCTGTTCCTTCAGGGCCTGGGCCACAGCGTCGCTCAAGCCGCCGCTGCGGGCGAAGATGCGCCCATAGTAAGAGGCGTTGTCCAGCACGCCCTCTTCCAGGGATTTCAGGTCGATATCCCGGCTGTCAAACAGGGCCTGCAGCTCCTCGAAGGTGATGCAGCTGTCGATATAGGGCTTAACGCGTTCCTTCTGCACCTCCATCTTTTTGGCGGTGCAGGGCCCAATGAAGACGATCTTGGCATTGGGTGTGGTCTCCTTAATGTATTTGGCAATGGTAGCCGCCGGAGACAGGTTGTGAGAAATGTGCTCCTTCAGCTGCGGGAACTGCTTTTCGATGTAGTCCACAAAAGCGGGGCAGCAGGAGCTGGTGAGGAATTTCTTTTCTGCCAGCTCAGCGGCCTCTGCATAGGAGACCATATCCGCGCCCAGGGCGGCCTCTACCACATGGAAGAAGCCCAGCTTCTGGATGCCGGTGATGACCTGGCCCAGCTTGGCGTAGCTGAACTGGCTGGAGATGGAGGGCGCCACCACGGCGTAGAGCTTGTAGTCCTTGTTGTCGTTGCTCTTTTTGATCAGGTCCACCACGTCCAGGATAAAGGACTTATCCACAATGGCGCCGAAGGGGCACTGATAGACACAGGCGCCGCAGGAGATGCAGGTCTCGTTGTCGATCTGGGCGGCGCCGCTGTCCGCCATGCTGATGGCTTTGATCTTGCAGGCGTTCTCACAGGGACGCTTCTGGTTGACGATGGCGCTGTAGGGGCAGACCTTGGCGCATTGGCCGCATTCCACGCACTTGGATTTGTCGATGTGGGCATGCAGGTGCTCGTCAAAGGTGATCGCGCCGCGGCGGCAGGCGTCCTCGCAGCGGTGGGCAATGCAGCCCCGGCAGGCATCGCTGACGTTGTAACCGGACATGGGGCATTCATCACAAGCGATGTCGATGACCTCGATGACGTTGGGATTGTTTTTATCCCCACCCAGAGCCAGCTTGATGCGTTCCTCCACGATGGCCCGCTCTTTGTAGATGCAGCACCGCATAGTGGGCTTATCCTTAACAATGAGCTTGGGAATCTCGGTGTAGGCGTCCAGCAGGCGGTCCTCAAAGGCATAGCGGGCAACCTCCCGCAGTACCTTATACTTCAGATACTGCACCTGTGTGTCGAATTTTCTGTCCTTAATGGGAACTGAGGGCATAGATTGATACCTTTCCTTTCTTTGGCGGGTCTTTGTTTAGAAGTAGCTCACCTTGATGCGCTTGCCCATCTTTTTCAGGCATTCGCTGAGCTCTTCCACCAGGCGCATCTTAATATTAAAATTGATGGGCAGGTTTGGGTTCTGGTGGGCGGGGTTGATGGCTCTCCCCACAAAAAAGTTGATATCCGTGGCTTCTTCAAAAAGCATGCGGGAAATGAGGGAAGCGCCGTCCCGTTTATAACCCCATTGGGTGTAGGTCTCGTTATCTGCCAAAAAGTCCTTGGCATATTCCAGCACCTTGCTGATTGTAATGACACCCTCTGTCACCAGGTCCACGCCCTCTATCTTGGCAATGGGCGGGATCTCCGGATCCAGATAGTTCAGGTCAGCCACCATGGGCTTGTGCAGGAACTCGGAGGCCAGAGTAGAGGTGGTGCCGCCGCAGACGATGTGCTTGCCCTCTTTGGAGAAGAACAGGGACAAGTACTTGTGGGTGTCCTTCCGGTCTGAGGGCGGGCCGATCATCAGGTTCACCTGCTGCCGGTCCCGGACCTTCACCACACAGGCGGTGGTGTCATCTCCGGGATGGCCCCCATACAAGTGGTTGCACTCTTCCACCAGCAGGGACGCATAGGTCTTGGCGGTGTAGCTCTTGTCATACATCATCTCCAGAAACTCGATGATATCCTTGCGCTCCCAGCCAAAGTTTAGGGACTGGCCCACGCCGGCGTGAATGGTGCCGTCGCTCATGGTGAAAAGGAAATCATTCTCCTGAAGCTTGATTTTGGATTTGTAGATCATCTTCCCATCAATCTCCGTGCCGGTCTTGGGAATTTCTACGAACTTCCCGTCCCGGATGAGGATGGCGAGGGGGTTGTCATACTGGATGATTTCCGCTTCCTCATTTTCGATGATGTGGATGATGGTAAAGGTGGAATAGGCCACGCCCCGCACAGCGCAGACCGGCAGTGTGGAGGCAATGGTAGAGACGCAGTCTTCCAGGCGCATGTTGGCCGCCATCATCGTAGAGATGATTTTAGAGGTCAAGGAAGAGAGAATGTTCGCCTTGACGCCGCTCCCCATTCCATCAGCCAGAACGATGACGGTGGAGTTTTCCCCCTGCTCGACGATCTCAACACGGTCGCCGCAGAGCTGCTCTCCCCACTTGTTCAGGCTGATATATCCGATATCGGTACACAGGTTATTCATCGCCTAAGGAATCCTTCAGGTTGGTCAGCGCGATCTTGGTCTCGGCGGTCGTCTCGCCCAACAGGGAGGCGATCTCCTGGGCCATGCGCATCTGCTTCTCGATGACAGGGTTGTCGCAGAGCTGATGCTCCATCTTCTGAATCAGCTCCCGCATGGTATCCTGCGCCGCTTCGATCAGTTCTTTATAGGCAACATCCTTCCGCTCGTAGATCTGGATCATCTCATCCCGGAAGATGGTGTTGGTCAGCTTGGAGCGCATGGTCGCAATGCCTTCCCTGGTCAGGAAGCCCTCCTTCGGATCGTCTGACCAGACCATCATGTGGATGTGGGGGTGATGCCCCTCATTGTGGAAGGCCGCATACCAGCGGAAGTGATCAGCCGGTATCTTCATGGCCTTGGCCAGATCCTGTGCGTGCATCATGAGCAGGCCGCGCCATGCGTCCGCATTGTCGTACCCCAGCCGGGCAGCATCCTCACGGCGCAGGGAGTAGATGATGGTCCACACATTTCCGTCATGGGCTTCCAGCTCGGACATGGCCGCGTCAAGGTCGACTGCGGCTGCGGAGCTGAACAAGCCGTGGGTGCCGCGGCGCTCCACACGGGGGCGGGTGGCAATGTAGGACAGGTATCCGCTCTCAGAATTTATTTCGTGGAGGTTTGCATCCAGCGCCATGGTGATGAAGGCTGATGCGGTACCAAGGGTAGGCGTCTTACGGTAATCCTCATACTCGAACAGCTCCACGGCATCAGGGAAATCATGCAGGAGCTTTTGGATCAGTTCCCGCTGTCCTTTGGTGACGGGACCGTTGCCGGTCAGCTTCTCCACACCTTCGCGGGTGGCAATGTACTTCATGTACCCGCCGGCCTTTTCGGATTTGATGTAGCCGCTTTTCTGTACGAGCTTTGCCATGAGTTACACCGACTTCTGGAAGTCCAGCGCATCCTTGAACGAGATGCGTCCGTTGGTGCGCTTCATATCCCGAATGGCGCGTCCCCGCAGACGCTGGTACTCGCCTTCGTCGATATCGGTGTCGTAGGCGATGATCTGCCCCAGCACATTGAGATCCACACCCTGCTTGAACAGGAGCGAGCCCATGCGTCCGGCAAAATTGTCCAGGGTGCCGGTGAGCATGGCGGAGAGTGCTTCGGGCGGGAAGCCGCCGGCGTTCTTCGTGTTCAGATAGCCGATGTAAAACCGGAGGGCATTCTCCACGAATTCGCTCCGGCTGGCGCAGTTGTCGAGGCGCAGGTAGATGTCTACCTTCTCGTCCAGATCCTCAGAGATCCAGAACCCCTTCTTCGTTTTTCTGCTTTCGGACTTCCTGTCTCTTATACACATCTGACGCTGCCGACGATCTTACGC
>ENA-OYYZ01001535-OYYZ01001535.1-human-gut-metagenome-genome-assembly--contig:-NODE-1535-length-9556-cov-7.415746_pt1 | contig 9556 bp, 12 predicted proteins | sample MGYA00243256_ERZ653463 | MGnify/ENA primary metagenome ERZ653463 (study PRJEB26926, sample SAMN06165173) | human gut metagenome | biome: ENVO:00009003; feature: ENVO:2100002; material: ENVO:00002003... | reverse complement strand
GGAGATGTGTATAAGTGACAGCTTCCAATATTATTGCAATTATAATAAGTATTACATATATCGCCAAAAAAAACTCTACATTCATATTTTTATCCTTTCGTGCATTCTAAATTTATCAAGTGATTTAATATTAAATATCAAAAAAATCTTAATAACCTATTTCTACATTAACTTGTAATACCGCAACGCATCCTTAATATACTCCACCTTCTCCTGCGGACACTGCTTAACCTCTGGATTCTCTTTCTTGGACTTATTATAATTCTCACCCATATCCAGACCACACATCCGCTTCACCTGTGCAATATAAGAAGTATGCACATTCACACCGTACTTTTCCTTCACATATTCCTTAATCTATGAATAAGTAGCCTTTTCCTCTGGTGTATAATTACTCTCTTCATCAGGCTCCATTGTAACCTCAATCTTAGGTGTATCTTTTTTGAGGGATAATTTGACTACCGTCTCGACATGATAAGTCTGTTGAAACTTCTGTTTTTCCGTATCTCTTACGCTCTTGTTAAACCTTGCAAGCCTTGTAAAATCAGGCTTTTTCAAAAAGTTCAGAATTAGAAATCTTTTGCATTCTCTGCGTATCTTGTGGGGCGGTGGCAATATGGTGGCAGTGCCACCGCTGAACCCTTGACCTTGCTTATTCCTTCATACCACCTGTATTTTACCATGCTACAATACCGCTGACAACTCATATAAGCGTTATATAGGGCATTTCTGCCCCACACCCCTATATTTTATCATTAACGTTCTTTAGGCTTTCTGACAAGGCATATAAGAATGGCAACCAACAACACTACTTGAATGATCTGCAACCAATCCATACTGTTATCTTTTATAGAATCATCCACCGCTGTCTGCTGTTGATCAGCATTGATGCTGATGTTGTATTTTCCATCTACCACTTCAATCTTACAGTCAACACCCTTTGCATCAATGTTCAGATTCTGCACCGGGTCAGAAATCTTGACCGTTTCATCCATTCCGGCAGAACTTGCAGCCATTTCATTGCTGTTTGGATAGACAATATATGTATTGTTTTCATGCTGCGGGGTGCTATCCTGAATAACAGGCTGTGATGTGTCCCCGGTTGCTGTCTGATAATAGTTGTTCGTTGTATTTGTCGTTGTGGTTGTACTGGTGTCACCTGTGCTATTTACCTTTGAATTATCGGTTGTAGTATTGGTTGTGGTGCTATTCACTGTGTCCCCACTGCTTACAGTGCTTGTATTGGTGTTTGTAGTGTCCGTTGTTGTATTGCCTGAATTTCCCGTATTGACTGTATCATCAGATTTTGATTGATCTGTTTTACCATCAGGTTCTTCTTTCCCCGGCTGTGTTGGTTCAGGTGTTTCACGTGGTTCTGTTCCGGGTTCGGTTTCATCCGGCTTTTCCGTGTCTGTTGGTGTTGATGGCTCTGTTGACGGGTCAGTTGATGGTTCGGAAGGCTCTGATGGTTCAACCGGGTCTGTTGGGTCTGTTGGTTCAGGTGCTTCCGGCTGCTTTTCTGAATATTCCAATTTCAGCAGCGCATTTTCCTTTGTTGGGTCTACATTAGGAATATAAATATTTTCATCAAAATCATAATCACAGACCCACCCGGTAACTTCAAGGTTGTCCGTACTGAACAGTTCATTGAGTTGTTCAACTGTATCTGTCAGCGCTGTCACTCCTGAAATTGTGGTTGCTACATCAGCCCCACCATTCACGGCACTGTTTGCATACACTTTTGTTCCTGTAATAGTTGTATTTCCGGCATTAGATACACCACCGCCAAAGTCATTTGCCTTGTTCCCGGTTATTGTCCCGCCTGTTATCGTACAGGTTGCAGCATATGAACTGTTATCAATCGCACCGCCACAAGTAACTGCACCGCAATTTTTTATATTGCAGTTATTGATTTCAACCTGTGAATCCCCCTGTATTTCAATAGCACCGCCCGCAAGAGCATAACTGTTTTCAAAAGTACAATCATTGAACACACATGAACCTGACTGAACTTTTACCGCACCGCCAACACTCCCGCTACTTGAATAATTTTCACTATTTCCAAAATCATTGAACGTGCAATTTATGAAAGTTGTTTCATACTTGCTTGTTATCCAAGAATAGGATGAAGCAATCCCACCACCGTCAAATGTTATATTCGTTACCGCTTCATTGATGTATTCAAAAACAATACGGCTATCTGCTGAACCTCTCTTTATGGTCAAATGCTTGGAACTGCTGCCGATTTTAACATCAGTACCTAAATCAATTTCACCATGAACAACAATTATATCACCATCCTGTGAATACTGTACTGCATCCTTGAAATCATACCATCTTGATACAGAATGAATAGTTGATGTTGTTTCTGCTTTGACTGCCATACTCACCAAATTCACACACAACAGACATACCAATAGCACACTGACCACAATCTTCTTTTTCTTCATCTTCTGAAACCTCCAAAATAATATTTTCCCCATATGACAGGGTAAAAGTATTATATCAGGGATTCATATAACGCTTATATAAACGCTTGGTTGAATTACTTGATAAACTAAAAGCACGGCTATTTGACCGTGCTTTCTATACTCTATCTTTGAAGAACTCACACCATTCAGGATTTTCTTCATCAAATATTTTTTTCTGTTCAGGTGTTAGGTTGTGCGGATAATCAGCAAACATATTGAACACTTGCTTTTTGTCAAAACTGAACAGCCATTCACCGACTGAATCAGGTGTATCTTTCCACCAAATCTGATCTGTTTCATTGTTCTTGTACCAGTTACTTGACATCACCCGTCACCCCTTTCTTTTAATTTCCATAGATTGAACCGCTTTCATCATTTTTAGTCCCAATGTTCCCCGTTTTTGGGGTATAATTCCAAAATATCATAAAAGTTTGGAATATCTGCAATCTGCTTTCCATCTTTTAACGCTGTCAACACTCTAATCTTTTCATCCAGTAGTTCATCACTGTCTAAATCAAAAAATTGTATCATTGTAGGTGGGAAATCAACTTCTGAAAACAACTGTCTGACCTTGATGCCCTTTTCATCTTTCATATACTCTGCAAATTCCTTCTTTAATTCTTCCGGGGCATCCTCTGTTAGATGCCAGTTGTCAGGTTCAGGGACAAAATAAGGACTATCCCAAAATGACGGCATTGATTGTGACATATTACTTCACCCCTTTTTATTTGCCTTAATAATATCATCTTTCATGGCAAAACAAAAGTCCCTGATCTACACCAAGGACTTTTGCATTTTCTGTGTTTTATCCTATCCTATCCGCAACAATGAAGCGTTGACCTTCTTGCTGTCTTATCAGGATAACTTCATCACCAACCGCCAAGCCATTGTGAATGATGATCTTCTTTTTTCCTGTAATTTTGTGAGTATGTGCAAGGTTCTTTGACCCTGTGTTCAAGTCAATGTTGCCACCGCTGCCATTGTCACCTTTTACAGTGTGGTTGTGGGTGGAAAGACTGCTTTCAGAAGTCCAGTCAACTGTTACCATTGTGCTGAAATCCGTCACATTTCTTGAAAGAATCAACTGTTTTTCACCCAGTATCATCTTCTGTTCAACATTGATTTTCAGCGGTGACACACTCACCACTTTACCAAAATACACATTCACGGGTTTTGTTGACTCCATTGCATCAATCGCTGCCTGATGTACTTTTTTTACAATTCCATTTGCATCCATCTTTTATTTTGCCCCTTCCGTCATAGATTCTATTGCTTCACCCATTGCATCATCTAATGCAGTGATAAAACCATCAAGGTCAGTATCAGATGAAACATTATTGTTGTTTGTTTGGTTGATAGTTACTTCTGCGGTTGTGAATCTGTTAATTGCTTCTTGTTCTGCAATGTCACGCAAATACTTCAAATCTTCTTCTGTAATATCCAAAGAATCCTTGATTTTGCCTGTGTTATCGTCAATGTTTCCAATGCTGTCACCCACGCCTGAATTTGCTATTGCATCATTGAACCCTGATGTGTAATCACTCACATTAGGAATATCTGTCTGACCAAATACATCCGACAGACTAAAGTTTGAAACCTTATCAGCAACACCGTCACCCCATGCTGCACCCGCATTGAACGCATCTGATGCCCAACCGTCCTGAAATGCATCAAAGGTTGTAAAACCTTCATTGAACGCATCACTGATTGACTGGTAATCTTCTTTGTTCCCGGCTGCTTCACTTGCTTTGGCTGCATAGTCATCCGCTGCGGATGAAATGCCGGAATAGTCAAATTCAACAAACGGTAACTTATTCAGTGCTGCACAAATACCTTCAATGACTGAAAGTGCCGTGCTTAACAGGTTATAGAACCATGACTGAATAGAACAGATCGCATTGTGAAATGCTGTCATCATATTGGATGCAAGTGCTGCAATAGCGTTTCCAATACCCAAGGCAATGTTTGCCACGGTAAGACCCAAGTTCTTGAAGAACTGAATCACCACGTTCACACCACCAGTAATCACACCGAAGCCTGAATTTGCAATACCTGTCATCTTTGCAATCGCATTACATACCGCCATAATTACCGCAATCAATGCAATAATCAGCACGATAATCCAAACAACAGGACACGCATACAATGCACCGTTATAACCCATCTGTGCAGCAGTTGCAGCCATTGTCTGACCTGTAAGTGCTGCCATAACACCGATTTTTGCAGACATTGCCACTGAATGAATTGCCGTTGCAGCAGCGGATGCAATTTCTATTCCCTTCACAATGCCGAGGTATGCTGCATATACAGCCAGTGCAGCAATGACACCGTAAATGATCGGACTGATAACAGACCAATTATCCGCAATGAACCCGCCGACAGTTCCGACCAGTTCAAAAATATTCAGTACAACATTTGCAAGGGTTGCCATTGCTTCAATAGCACCCTGAATGAAAGTCTGAAATGCTTCACTATTGGCTAAATCGTTCAGTCTTTGAAGAACAGGCTGAAATGCAATCAGTGCGGTGTTTTGCATTGACTGCCACATCTGCCCCCAAGTCATAGGCATTTCATTGAATTTGCTGTTAATGTCATCAGCAGCAGAAAAGATTGCTGCCTTGACTACATCAGCGGAAAGTTCCCCATCCGCTGCCATTTCCCTGATCTTACCGATTGGAACATCAAGATAGTCTGCAATGTTCTGAATCAGGTTAGGTGCTTGTTCAAAGATACTGTTCAATTCATCACCACGAAGGACACCTGAACCAAGTGCCTGTGATAACTGCAATTCTGCATTTGCTGCTTCTTGGGTGCTTGCCCCGGCAATCGTCATCTGTTTTTGAATCAGATCAGCAAAAGCAACAACTTCTTCTGAACTGCTGAACGCATCCTTTGCGTTGTTACCGAAACGGGCAACAACATCAGCCATCTGACTGAATGAACCCCTTGCATCCTGTGCTGCTGCATATACCATGTTGACAAGTTCAGCGGTTGTCTGAACCCCGTCATTCATCATGTTCAAACGGGATGTTGTCTGAACAAGTTCATCTGAAATGTTCAGTGCTTTCCCAACTGACTGAATACTGATATAGGCTGCAACTGCCCGTTTGATGGTATTGGTCAGTTCATTTGCCTGTTGTGTTCCGGCTGAAATTTCTTGATTGAAACGCCCCTGTTCATCCACATTGTCACGGATGTACCTTTCTGTGTTTCCAACAGTCTGTGACAAACGCAAATAGGCATCATTGGCAACAGAAACATCCATGTTCTGCATTGCCTGATTCAGTGAATTTTGTTCCTGAATAGCCTGATTCAACTGCATACGCAACTGTTCCAGTTCTGCATTTGCATTGTCTGCCCCAACATTTACCGGGTTGTTCTCAATCTGCTGAATCCGCTGTTGAATTGCAGATAACCGCTGTTGCATGGTGTTCATATCCTGAACTGCTGCATCCGGCAGTATATCCATTCCCTGTGCGGTCTGTGAAATCCTTGCCTGTGTGGTGTTCAGTGTGTTCAACATATCGTTTGCACTCTGAACTTCTTGCTGAAATCGTTCAACACCTGTTCCCGTGAACACATCCACCCCGTCAGTGTTCCATGTGACCGGGATTTCTACGGGTTCAGGGTCAGGTGGTGCGTTTGGCTGAATTTCAGGTCTGATTGGTTCAGGATTTTCAACCAAAGGGTCAGGAAGTACCGGGTTTACATCCACGTTAATCACCTGACCGTTTCCACCATCCACAACAGGCGGTGCAACACTTGATGCTGTTGGTCTGCTTGCTGCTGCATTAAGTTCATCCATAGCAGCAGTTGCTTGATTGATTTCTTCTGTTGCTGCCTGAATACTGCTTGTGTCAACATTTGAACTAACAGCCTGTGATGCTTCATAGGCAGCAGCAGTCATGTTATACATAGATTCAACAACACCCTGCGCAACATTAGAAAAATTGTCCTGTAAGACAATACCTGTTTGAATGGATGACATTCATTCACCTTCTTTCTAAAAATTTGTTTACTTTATTTTTGAATTTATCTAAAAGTGTCGGCTTGGGTTGGCTTGCAATATATTCAGCCTTTACACACCGTCTTTTTATTTCCCCTTCCAACACATTAAGATACATTTTTACATAGGCATCAGGCTTCTTGTCCCGTTCCTATCAGTGCATCTACTTCTGCAATGATCTTCTGTAATTTACTGATGTATGGTCTTAATAACTGCTGACAGTAAACAGAATTTTTGATGTGCTTCTGATATTTTCCGCTTGCCTGTTTCAATTTCAACAGTTGAAATTGAATTGTTTCCATGATGACTGAACTTTGTTCAATGGTCATCTTTCTTTCAGGTGTCACCCAGTCCTTTGTGATCTTTCCGGCGGTGTCCTTCTGTATTACCTTCATCAGCCGTTCAGCCTGAATTGAATACCCAAGGCACACATTTTCAAACCGTTCCTGATTATCCATGAAAAGATAGTTGTTCACCTTGACCTGTTTTTTCACTGCATTTTCTGTTGTGCAGTTTTCAATGTGTTTTATTTCCTTCCTGTTGTGGCGTACTGTTTTCATCATTTCTTTACCCTTTCTGACCTCATATAACCGCCATATAGCAATTATTTGTTGTCCTGTGCTGAATTGTCTGTCTGTAATATTTCAATCGCACTTTGAAGCAGTCTAATCAGTTCCTGGTTTCCTTTATTGGCTGCCAAATCAATACTGACGGTCTTACCTATGCGCTTCTGACCGTCATTGTCTGTGAACTGTGGTTTTGATACTGCTAACCGCTGACCACTGCGATATAAACGAAATTCACCACTTATCACGCTTACTAACTCCGGCTGTTCTGTTTCATAAAATTTATTCATGCTCTGTATTTCCTTCCTGTTCAAATAAAAGTGCAACATTTCCCATATTCAAATACACCCCGGACTATCCACAAAAGTCCGGGGGATTTTATCAAAAATTATACTGTTGCCTGATAGTAAATAGCCTTTGCCTTGTTCTCAAGTACAAAAGAATCATAGGCAATTCTACCTTCTACCAATGAACCGCTGATACCGGGTGCATCCTCATGTACCTTGTATTCGCTTAATTTTGTCGGTGATACAGTTGCACAAGGGTGTGCGACCATAAAACCAAATTTCTTTGGTAATCTTGTAGCCGGAACTTTTACAACTAGTGCCCCGTCGATCATAGCCACAACGCCCTTTAATCTCAAATCATTACCAATGTCTGTTTCCATGATAATGTCCTTGCACTGCTTAATCAGAAGATATGTGTCGGGCGTAACAACAATAATTCTTCCATTTTCCGGCACTTCTGCATTATCTAATGCAGTATTCGCCTTTAAGATTTCTGTGCAAATATTTTCTTTTGTAAGTTCAACCGCTGTTGGCTTAATTCCCGCACCAGTACACATTTTTGAATAAGTGTGAGTATCTACTTCAGGAATAACTTTCTCACGCAACTGTCTTGAAAGTGCAGTGCTTGCCTTTAATACACCGCCTGTTTCGTTTTCATCCAATTTGTCGATTGCAAATGTGAATGATCTGTCTTTGCTAAGTGTAAATTCCTCTGTTGTGGCATCCAATCCCTGAATCACTCCATATCTTGACTGATTTCCTGAACTACCGTCTCTGTCATAGTCTGACATTTCAGCCGTAGACACCTTATACACTTTTACTGTCTTTGCACCATCAAATTCAAAGTCTTTATTTGTCAGTAATGATGTTTTACTTTCCGTAGTAAACATTTCATCTACATACGGTAAAAATTTGGTTACTAAATTGATAACTGCCATAGTTTAACGCTTCCTTTCTTTTCGTCAGCGAAGCCCCATAGCCTTTCTAATATTAAGATCGTCTGCATCCCCATCTCCCGCATTTACTGGGGATGTTGGTACACCCGGTGTGAAACTCTTAAATTGTATTGACTTAGTTGCATTCGCTTTATACTCATTAAATACTGTTTCTATTGTTGAAATGCTCTTTTTCAATGTTTCTTCATCCTTACAGTTCAGAGCATCAAATAACTGTACAGGTAGTCCTTTTTCTGATAACATTTCCTTTGCAGACATATGAAGTTCACGCTGCGCAAGTTCCTGTTCCCTTTTTGCAAAATCTGCATCACCGTTATTCTTTGACTTTTCTTTTGCAAGTCTTTCCTGAACAATACGGTTCACATCTTCCTGTGTAAAGGTTTTTTCCCCTGTTTCCTGACTGGTTGCCGGGTCTGCATTCTGATTCATGTTTTTTTCTTCCATGATTTTCTCCCTTCTTTTTACGTCCGAAGTTGACTAAATTTACCAAACAAAAAAGGCATGAGCATAACTGACCAAATCAATCAAAAATCAGTTATTCCCATGCCTTAACAATCCAAAATTAAAGCTAACACTACATCAAGAAAACAGTTAAAATCATGTAGTGCGGTACTCATGCCGTTATTCTGTTGTATATATTATTATACTATATTTAGTGGTTGTAGTCAATAAATACAGCTTATTTTGTATATTCTTTAGGCTTGGGGATAGTTAAAACAGTATGCAAAAAACCATCTTTTGGTGCTGTTTCTTTTACTTTGGCATCAGGGAAAAGTTTTTTCACTATTGCTTCATGTTTTGCCTTTTTCTCTTTTTCATTTTCTGCATATGTAACTTTAATTTTCATCTTCATCATCCTTTCTGTCAGGGTTTCAACAGTGTAACCATTCGGAAACCCCAACCATTCAAAAACGCTATTTTCCTATGTTTCTTGTCATCCGGCAGCAGTTAAAACCACCATTTGCCACCCTGATGCCGTCCAAAACATCAGTTATCTTCATTTTCATTTAGAATACGCTCTAATTCAGCAATCTTCTTTTCCTGATCGTCAACCCTGATACCGCTTAAAATCACGTTACACGTTGCAGTGATGCTATTAGCGGTCTTGGTATCAATTTCCCCCTTATAGGTCATATTGGCAACCTTTGCCAGTGCTTTTCTGATATTGTCCGGGGTATCAAGTTTCAAATTTCTTTTTGCCATTCTATTCACCTTCTAGTATAATAATGGTGTAGTCAATCAAGACTACTTGGTTAATAAGTTTCTGTAA
>ENA-OYYZ01001524-OYYZ01001524.1-human-gut-metagenome-genome-assembly--contig:-NODE-1524-length-9582-cov-5.541828_pt1 | contig 9582 bp, 6 predicted proteins | sample MGYA00243256_ERZ653463 | MGnify/ENA primary metagenome ERZ653463 (study PRJEB26926, sample SAMN06165173) | human gut metagenome | biome: ENVO:00009003; feature: ENVO:2100002; material: ENVO:00002003... | reverse complement strand
CTACGCTGAGGCTTTTATACCTGTGCAATCGGATTCACAGGCAAGTGAGTGGTATCGCTATTTCGAAAACGATGTACTAGTTTTCTCTGATGAGTTATTTGCGGCAATGCCCTTTTCACAGCCTGCGCTTTTATTTTGCAAGCAGCAGCATAATGTCATTGGAGCGCGCTACAAACTTGGTCATCGCTTCCGGAGAAAGCGGTGCGTTCTGGAGCTTCGCCAGATCATAGAGCTGTTCGCAGATCATCTTGGTGTTTGCATCGTCTTCGTGCTCCGTAATGTAGGTTACGAGCGGATGGTTTGCATTCAATACCAGCGTCTCGCCCTCTGCACCGAACATGCTCATATCCATGCCGCCGCCATACATCTTCATCATATCCTGCATTCTTCTGCTCTCTTCGGAAACCGTCAGAACAGAGGATACCTTTTTATTCTTGAGCTTTTCGATCTTTACCTTGATCTTGTCGTTTTTCAGTGCTTTCTGAACCAGCTTTTCAACCTTTTCCGCCTGCGCGTTTAATTCTTCCTGCGTCTTCTTGCTGGTCTTTGCCTTAAACGCATCGGTTAAGTCAGCATCGATTCTTGCAAAATGAATCCCCTCATTCTTTGCTTCCAACTGAGAGATAAAGGGCTGGTCGATCCGGTCGGTCAGCATAACGGCATCCATTTTGGCAGCCTTGAACATGTTGATATACTGGCTCTGCTGTTTTTCATCTGTTACATAGTAGATGGTCTTGTCTTTCTTCTCTTCCTCAGCGGAATCTTCGTTCTTGTCCTCTACGACTTCTGCTTCTACCTTTTCGCCGTTCTCATCCACAGCACCCTCCTGGGTCTCATCCGGGTCAGTCTTATTGACTTCCAGGCACTCGGGCAGGGTCATATATTTGCCGTCCAGGTTCTTGAAGAGGATGTAATCCGTCATCTTCTCGCAGAATTTTTCGTCCTTTAAGCAGCCGAATTTGATGAACGGAGCGATATCATCCCAGTATTTCTCGTATTCATCCTTCTGGGTCTTGCACATGCCGGACAGCTTATCCGCAACCTTTTTGGTAATATAATCGGAAATTTTCTTTACAAAGCCATCGTTCTGCAGCGCGCTTCTGGACACGTTCAGCGGCAGATCAGGGCAATCAATGACACCCTTTAACAGCAGTAAAAATTCCGGAATTACTTCTTTAATATTATCGGCAATAAATACCTGATTATTGTACAGCTTGATGACGCCCTCGATGGATTCGTATTCCATGTTGATCTTCGGGAAGTACAGGATACCCTTTAAGTTGAACGGATAATCCATGTTCAGATGAATCCAGAACAGAGGCTCCTTGTAATCCATAAATACCTTGCGGTAGAAATCAACGTACTCTTCCTTTGTGCATTCACTGGGGTTCTTCGTCCAGAGCGGGTGAGTATCGTTGATCAGCTCCGGACGCTTTGTAATTTTGAGCTTATCCGGATCTTCTTCCTTTTCTTTCTTCACTTCTTCGATCACATGATCGCTGTCGAGCTTCTCACTCGCAAGAATCGTCTGTGTCTCAGGTGTATTGGCTCTGGAAACGTAAATTTCCACAGGCATGAAGGAACAATACTTTTTGATCACTTCGGTTGCCTTATACTCGTTGCAGAACTGCAGGCAGTCCTCGTTTAAGAACAGGGTAATGCAGGTACCGACTTCTGTGCGGGTACCATCCTGCATGTCATATTCTGTGCCGCCGTCGCACTCCCAGTGAACCGGCTTTGCATCCTTCTGCCAGGAAAGGGTATCGATATGCACCTCATCTGCTACCATAAATGCGGAATAGAAGCCCAGGCCGAAATGACCGATGATCTGGTCGTCGTTTGTCTTATCTTTATATTTTGCAATAAAATCTGTCGCACCGGAAAATGCGATCTGGTTGATGTATTCTTCCACCTCATCCGCAGTCATGCCGACACCGTTATCGATAAACCGGATGGTCTTTGCATCCGGGTCAACGATAACATCCACTCTGGGCTTGTAGCCTTCCGGAAGCTCGTATTCTCCCATCATATCCAGCTTCTTTAACTTCGTAATGGCATCGCAGCCGTTGGAAATCAGCTCTCTGTAAAAAATGTCATGATCCGAATATAACCACTTTTTAATAATCGGAAAAATATTGTCGCTGTTAATTGATAATGCTCCGTGCTTTTCAGCCATGAAATATCACGATCCTTTCTTTCTCAGTTCGTTTTCAGATGCCTGGAGAAGCTTTCCTCCAAGCTTTATCCATAGTGTAGTCCTGTCGTTTCAAAAAGTCAATAAAAAATTAGCACTCATTTTAGTTGAGTGCTAATAATTTTTGGAAAGCCCGCATGGTTGCCGCGTTTCCCGCAATTCTAAATTTTTCATAAACAGGGTACAGCGCACTGTCGGGCAGTTTTCATAAGCTGAAACGCAGCGTCCGACAGGGCAGTTTTCATAAGCCGGAAGCGCGACGTCCTGCCGGAATGCCTGGCTATTCCTGCTCACTCCTGATGCTGGAAATACATCTGGTATACTTCAAAAAAGCTGGAGGTTTTGACATCGTCCTGATGAATCATCGTGACGGAATTCCAGAGTTCCTCGTTGAGCTGACGTACCAATGTCTGCTCAAACGCCGTATATTCCGTATCGAATGCCTCGCTCTGGCGCTGTTTTACTATTTTTTCTTTATTCGCTTTGGTCTGCGCCTCGTCGAACGTGCTGATACATTTTAAAATATAGTAACTTCCGTCTGATTCCACCACGTCGCTGATTTCGTCCTTGCCGAGGTTAAACGCCGCCTTTTCCAGTGCTTCCGAAACCTCGCCTTTTCCAAACGACTGCGTCACCGTTTGGTCCTCGCTCTCCGCCTGCGCAAGCGTCTCAAAATCCACACCCTCTTCCTTTGCCTTGCCAAGCACCTGAGAAGCTTTGGCAGAATCGCCGACCCTGATCATATCTACCGTGATGGTGCGCGCTTCATCGTCACTGACCTCCGGATTGACATTTTCTACAATCGTCTGATAAACCTTTTCTGCAAGCGCATACTCTTCATACATCTTCGTAATCAGATCCTGCGTCACGTTGAGTGCCGTCACCTCCGCGCTGTTCAAGGAAGCAAAATATTCCCTGCCCGCCGCTGCCGCACGCTCCTTTTCCTTATCATCCAGCGTCACTTCTTTTTTCTGGGCGAGCAAGTTCATCACCTTGATTCTCGCCAGCTGTGTCAACACCTGTTCCCGTTCCTCCTGCTCCAGCGAAAGCTGTCCGTCGGAAGCGTTCCAGATCTGGCTTCCATAGACGGATTCATACTGATTCTGCATGTTCGTCAGATATACCATCACCTCCGGCAGCACACAAGATGCACTTGAAATCCGGAATACCTCGTTCTTTTTCAGACCCGCCGTCAGAACGACCTTCGTATTTTTCCCACATCCTGCCAGCGCAGAAATCATCATAACAGCCGCGCCCAGAAGCGCTGCAGCTTTACAAAATTTTGTTTTTTTATTTATCATCAATTTCTCAACTTTCTATTTTTTTTGAAAAAGAATGTGCCTTGGCACATTCTCGCGCCGAGGCGCGGTTGCTCCGGCAACCATCTACCCTTGCGCCGAGTGCGCATCCTCGTAGAGCGTTACTTATCGTATGGAAACGAAGTTTCCTATACGATAATAAAGACCACAGCAAAAGCCGTGGTCTTTATTATAACGATCTTCCATCGAGAAGTCAACGCGCGGCAGCACACTCTGAAAAGTTTAAAAAATTTTTCAAACTTTCCTCTCGATAAAAACTCCCATATGCGGGAGCAGGATTTTGCTGTCCAAATCCTGGTACAGTTCGGGATTCTGGAAATAGCGTGTTCCGGGTTCATCGATTCTGCACGGATAGGAGCTGTGGTTGACGATAACCGTACCGTTTTCAAATTCTGCGCGCTCAACGCCTTTTTTCCGGGTCAGTGTCGTGCCGAATTTTTCTTCCAGAAGCATCCCTACGGGATCTTTTTTCAGCATAGTCAAAGGGTACAGCTCGTTATTGCGCTGCGTCAGCGGAACGTGCGGTGCGATTCTGCCGGTGTATTCAAAGCCGTAGAAAAATCCTATTTCGTAAACGGTTCCCTTCCCAAATGTGCGCTTGACAATCGCAGGCTTTTCGTCCGTTTCCCAGACTGCGAGCACGTCGGCGTTTTCCTCCTCGAAGCTGCCAAACTGCGTTCCGGTCAGCATTCCCTTTTCGCCGCTGCACTCAAACGCATCCTTTTCATGGGAAAGGCAGTGGCTGCCAACGCTCGCCTGTGCAAGCAAATCCATCGGTCCGTGCAGCAGCATTCCGCCATTTTTTACCCATGCTGCAATGCCCTGCTCCAGTTCAGAATCCGGGTCAAGCGCATAGCAGTCGTTTGCCGCGAGCGCGAGCACCTCGTACTGATCTGCTGTCTGATCCTTGAAAATGCTGCCATCTACAACGTCAACGTCGATCTGCCAGTCCTCCAGAGCCTTATACCAGCCCAGAAGATCCAGCCGCCTGTCATGATTGTGCTCCGTGTCAAACGTCTCTGCAAGCGCCATCGCAGACGGGAACAGCACTGCTGCCTTTGCAGCTTTTCTCCCTCCGAGCCTCGAAACAACCTCTTTCCACCATCGGTTGCCTTCTTCTAAAGACCTGCAGAACGCTTCCGGCATCCGGTGTAACACGCCGCCGTCGTCTAACCCGCACATGCCGTAAGACGCATATCCGGAAGCGCCGGACGCCGCCATCGAGGCGACCGCCTCACACGGAGAAATCCACGCATATAGGTCATTATAAACAAATCTTCCCCAGTAAATGCCGCCGACAAAGGATCTGCCACGATTCATATTCCGCATCATGCTGTGTTGACATGCTGTCACATAGCAGTCCGGGTCGCCGTTTGGAAGCACCGGCACAGAAATAAAATGCGCCGCATCCACATACGGGGCAATCCGGTAAAAATCAGCGCCTCGCACCGCCGTATCCCACAGATCAGAAAGCCCTGCACCGGTTAAAAAGCTTCCATCCACGTTCAAAAAATATCCCCACTGGCTCAAATCCGGGCACAGATACAGCTGCGGATCAAGTGCATGGAGCTTTTTCTGCATCGCTTCAAAATAAAGCACCAGCTCGTCGCTTTTCCAGCGCTGGTTGTCCATCCATACGCGGCATTTTTCATCCCGGTCTTCCAGCTCTTTTTCCGAAAAACCATTTTTTCCAGGATAACGCAGTTCAAACCAGTATTGCTCGGGTTCGATCGTTTCAAAGCTGTTTGCTTCCGTTTTATAGAAACGGTTAAAGGTTTCAATATCTCCGTTATAGCGTTTTTCAAGCCAGCTGCGATAGCGATTTTTCCCATCCTCATCGAAGCTCGGTGCAACGACCGGGTCCCACATGCTGCACAGCGGGTTTTTTTCTTCCCCGTCCACTTCGATCCGGGTCATATTTTCACCGTACATCTCTAAAAGCTGTGAAACGTGCTCCGTCATCGTCTCCTGCGCTTTCTCCGACCAATAACGATACCAGCGACCGTCATTGCCTTTTGCCGTCACAACAGATTCCCCGAACACCGGCGGGCTAAAGCGAATATTCGGATACAGGTTATCTGCATTCAGATAAATCGCCAGAAATGTATGGCTCATCCCCTGCTTTTTGATCTGCTCCATCATAAACTCCTGCATGCCGACATACTGGCTCGCAGGCTTTCCCTCATAGCGTTCCCGAAAATCCTCCCAGTCCTTGGAATCGAGCAAAACACTGTTGAAGCCGAGCTTTTTTAACAGCTCCATCCCCTCTGCGACAAACGCCTGATCGTCATACGCCGGTCGGTAAAAATTGCCGAACCAGACGTTTAAGTACGGCGCTCCGCTCTTTTTTTCAGAAATCATATACCCTCCTTTTCTGCCGTAAATGCAGCAGTCTTTCCTCTGATAACGCTTTTATCTGAATGCTGCCTTCTTGTCCAAATGCTTTACAGCTTCAGGTCATCTTCTTTGATCCAGCCGATTTTTCTTAAAATCTGTCCAAACACCAGGCTCAGCACCGCCGGAAGCACGAAGCAGATCAAGATCATGCCGATCCAGTCAAACGCTGTAATCTGACTCCGACTGCCCGCTGCAATTTCTTCCAGCCAGCCGGTATAAACGCCGATCTGTCCCACCAGTCCGCAGGTTCCCATTCCGGAGGAAACTGCGGGTCCGTTCATCTGAAGCTGGAACAGACAGGTCGCAATCGGTCCGGTGATGGCTGCCGCCAGCGTCGGTGGAATCCAGATGCGCGGATTTTTTACGATATTGCCCATCTGCAGCATACTTGTGCCCAATCCCTGGGAAATTAGTCCGCTCCACTTGTTTTCTTTGAAACTCATCGCCGCAAAGCCGACCATCTGCGCACAGCAGCCCGCAACTGCCGCACCCCCGGCAAGCCCGGTTAAGTTCAGCGCCGCGCAAATCGCTGCAGAGCTGATCGGCAGCGTCAGCGCAACACCTACAATAACCGATACCAAAATACCCATAAAGAACGGCTGCAGCTCCGTCGCCCACATGATCAGGCTTCCGACTGCGCTCGCAGCAGCTCCGATTGTCGGCGCACACCACATCGACAGCAGCACTCCGGAAAGGATTGTCACAAGAGGCGTGACCAAAATATCAATCTTCGTTTCCTTGGAAACCGCCTTGCCGCATTCCGCCGCCACAATCGCAACGATCAAAACTGCAAGCGGTCCGCCCGCCCCGCCCAGCGAATTGGCTGCCGCCCCGACTGCAAGCAGGGAAAATAATACCAGCTGCGGTGCCTGCAGTGCATAGCCGATCGAAATTGCCATCGCCGGTCCGGCCACGCTTTTTGCAAAGCCTCCGGCGTCCACCAGCACCTGACTTCCGATCTGCTCTCCCAGCGTTCCGATAATTGTACCGATCAAAAGCGATGCAAACAATCCCTGCGCCATCGCGCCCAACGCGTCGATTCCATAACGTTTTGCCGAAAAAATAATGTTTTTCCGTTTCAGGAAACGCTGCAGCGCATTTCTGGTTTCTGTCTGTTGTACTTTCTCACTCATCTCTCATCCCTCATGTCTCCGGATTTTTCATCCAATTTCTGCCGGCACTCTTTCCAGGAAAGCTGCCGCAGTAGTATCTTTTTCATCTTACCACATCTAAGGTTTTTCTAACAGCATAAAAGGCTTTCTTCTTCTGTAAAAAATGAGCTGTTTTCCCTATTTTCATCCATTTTATTTTCTGCTATGATACAGAAGGTTTTTTATTTTCCGCAGATTTTTCCAATATTTCAGGAGGCGCATGATTTTTTCGTGAACACAAAAAAACAAACAGCAACACAACATCTTTTCACCAATAAACAGCTTCGGACGCTACTTGTCCCCATCATGGTCGAGCAGCTTCTGTCTTCCCTAATGGGAACCGCCGACACGATGATGGTCAGCAACGTCGGCTCCGCTGCAATTTCCGCAGTTTCTCTCGTTGATGCAATCAACATTTTAGTGATTCAGGCGCTCTCCGCGCTGGCGGCAGGCGGCGCGATCCTCTGCTCCCAGTACCTCGGCAGTCAGAACCTGAAAAAGGCGAAGTGTTCCGCAGAGCAGGTGCTTTTCGTTATGCTCGTCCTTTCCTGTTCGCTGTCGCTTTTATGCCTGATCTTCCGTTTCCCGCTGCTTCGTCTGATTTTCGGCACTGTAGACACGGACGTTATGGCAAACTCCCAGATTTACTTTTTCTTCACGCTTTTGTCGTTCCCATTCATCGGTCTATACGATGCAGGTGCTTCCATTCTGCGTGCACAAAACAACACCAAAGGTCCTATGACGATTTCCATCCTTTCCAACTTCTTAAATATCGGAGGAAATGCGATCCTGATCTTCGTCTTTGGCATGGGCGTCGCCGGCGCGGCAATTTCCACCCTGGTTTCCCGTATTTTCTGTGCGATCGTCGTGATCTGGCAGCTGAGAAACCCTGCAGAACAGATTTATGTACGCAACTACTTTTCTATCCGTCCGGACTGGTCTTTGATCAAACGCGTTTTATTCATCGGTATTCCATCCGGAATTGAGAACAGCATGTTCCAGTTCGGTAAGCTCGCCATTCAGTCAACCGTCTCCACTCTCGGTACGGTTGCCATCGCCGCGCAGGCAATGACCAGTATCCTGGAGGCGTTAAACGGAATCGCCGCCATGGGTGTCGGCATCGGACTGATGACCGTCGTCGGTCAGTGTATCGGTGCAAAACGGAAAGATGAAGCGATTTATTACATCAAAAGGCTGTCCTGGCTTTCGGAAATCGTCATCCTCATCTCCTGTGCCGTCGTCTATCTGCTCGCAAAGCCTGTCACTATCCTCGGCGGCATGGAAGCAGAAAGCGCCCGCCTCTGCCTGCAGATGGTCGCATTTATTACCATCACCAAACCGATTTCGTGGGTGCTTTCCTTTATTCCCGCCTACGGCATGCGCGCAGCCGGCGATGTGAAATTTTCCATGATTACCTCCTGCGCCAGCATGTGGCTGTGCCGGGTAAGCCTGTGCATCTTTTTATGCCGCTTCTGTGGCTTCGGTCCCATCGCGGTTTGGATCGGCATGTTCGCAGACTGGAGCGTGCGTGCGGTCGTTTTCATGCTCCGCTTCCACTCCCGCAAGTGGCTGCAGCACCATGTGATCGACTAAGTTCACCCGTGCCTTTTTGCAGCCTGATTTCCTGCTTGCAGGAAAATCAGTCTGTAAGAAGGCACGAGGGGAGCGCCATTTCATGAGCAAAAGAAGCTGCGAAGCAGCGGGGAGCAGCGAAGCTGCGATTTTGCGAATGGCGCGGGTGAACGGCATCGTTTCAACAACATTCACCCGCAGCATTTTTGCAGCCTGATTTCCTGCTCGCAGGAAAATTATAAAAGCGAACCGATCCATCCGATCAGTCCAAGCACCCAGCTGACAAAAATTCCATACAAAATAACCGGTCCGGCGATCGTAAAAATTTTGCAGCCGATTCCGAATACCTGTCCCTCCTTCTGAAATTCAATCGCCGGGGCAGCTACGGAATTGGCAAAACCGGTAATCGGAACCAGCGCCCCCGCCCCGCCCCACTTTACCAGAGACGGATAAATGTTAAAGCCGGTCAGAAGTGCGCTCGCCAGAACAAGCAGAATCGCGCACACGCTTCCTGCTGCCGCATCGTCCAATCCGTTTAACTTTGCAACGTTCAAAATAATCTGTCCTACCGTGCAGATTATACCGCCCGTCACAAATGCATGCAGCATCTGCAATGCAAGATTGTGTGTCGGCGTCACCTGTTTGACATATTTTTCATACTGTTTCTGAAAAGACTGATCTGTCTGATAATTTTCCATAAGCTGTTCCTTTCCGAATCTGAATCTGCTGCACGATCCATCGTTTATAACGGAATTTTTACCGAAAAATAGGATGCCAGAAATACAACAGGCTTCCAACCGCTTTTCCCATCGCAATGGAAATCACCATCAGCCCGAGTCCGTGCCGAAAACCGATCCGACGCGTCAGAATCGGAATGGAGTCCAGCATTTCTGCAATTGCAAGTGCCAGACAGCCGACGAAAATTCCGGCAAACAGACCGGTCAGGGCT
>ENA-OYYZ01001509-OYYZ01001509.1-human-gut-metagenome-genome-assembly--contig:-NODE-1509-length-9644-cov-4.706434_pt1 | contig 9644 bp, 10 predicted proteins | sample MGYA00243256_ERZ653463 | MGnify/ENA primary metagenome ERZ653463 (study PRJEB26926, sample SAMN06165173) | human gut metagenome | biome: ENVO:00009003; feature: ENVO:2100002; material: ENVO:00002003... | reverse complement strand
GGCTCGGAGATGTGTATAAGAGACAGGCGCCAACTGATCTACCGAAGTCTTTCTGACACCAGTGGTCACGGCAAACTGCCGCGCAGCCTCTTTCAGCTTTGTTTTGATAATCTGAACTTCCTGCTCGGTAAACGCTGTTGCCATGTAATCACCACCTGACTAAATTAGAAACTTGGTCATACAGTAATTATATTTCTTCTCTTTCCATTTGTCAAGCCACATTCCACATATATTAAGTGAATTGCTCAACTGTCCTTTTGTGTTTACAGATTTTGCACATCCGCAAAATGAACACTTAGACGCAAACGAAAAAGGTTAGGAAAACAGCGATTTAACATCTCTGATTTCCTAACCTTTTCTGCACCCGAAACCGTCAGCCGACAGTTGATAATTTCAATTAGTTCCTTATCACTATCAAGCCAAAGCTTACCGCGTTTTTTGTTTGTGCAAAGTCCCGTTTCTCCGTCTGCTCCACATGCCTCCGTTTTCGCTATATGGGCCGCTGGTGCGCGGCCAAAGGCGAAAAGCCGTTTATTCACTGGCAATCCGGTTTAAAAAACTTTGCAGTTCCACCTTTTTCTCAAATTGAAAAGGCGCTAAGGGCCGCCCTGCTTTAGGGCGGCCCTTTTCTGTGCCTGTCACCAAAAAGAGCTTTTGGGAATACAGTGGTGTAAGGGGGGAGGGAACGATATGAAAGCATTGCTTGACCTGTCCCAGCTGGCTCCTGGCCAACGGGCCCGGGTGCTGGGAGTGACCTCCCAAGGGGCCATGCGCCGCCGCCTGCAAGAGCTGGGCCTGCTGGCCGGCGCCTGGGTGGAATGCTTAGGGAAAAGCCCCCTGGGCGATCCCGCCGCCTATCGGGTGCGGGGCGCTGTGATCGCACTGCGGCAGGATGACGCCCGGGCTGTGACGGTTCAGCCAGTCGAATAGCAGAGCGCCCAGCCCAACAAAGGACGGGTGTTTTACTCTGCATGGAAGGAGTGTGGTTGTGTGGGAGAGAGGGAGGAAGCTGCCCCAGCCGGAACCATTGCCCTGGCGGGCAACCCCAACGTGGGGAAAAGCACGGTTTTTAATGCCTTGACAGGCCTGCGGCAGCACACGGGCAATTGGGCGGGGAAGACTGTGGGTAGCGCCCAGGGCCGCTGCTTCTTTCAAAACCACAGCATTGATAGAATCTCTATCCATTGCGTAGTTGGTCAGGTGAGCATTGAATCTCTGGGCGCAATTTTTGCACCGTCTTCAAAGCAGGCATCTTCCAATTACGGTGTGGGATATGACGGCAGAATCGGTATGTACGTTGAGGAAAGAGACCGCTCATGGTGTACCTCATCTTCAGCGAACGACAACCGGGCTGTCACCATTGAGGTTGCCAGTGATACATACGACCCGTACAAGGTCACCAGTGCAGCATATTCTGGTCTACTGGACTTGGTTACAGACATTTGCCGGCGAAACGGCAAGTCAAAGCTTGTGTGGTTTGGCGACAAAAATACGACTTTGGCTTATACTCCGAAGTCCAATGAGATGGTGCTGACTGTTCACCGTTGGTTTGCCAATAAGTCATGTCCCGGTGATTATCTTTATAACCTCCACCCGCAAATCGTCACCGAGGTGAACCGGCGTCTCTCTGGTGGCACTGTCAACACTGGAACTGCCGTTAGCTATCAGGTTAAGGTTACTGCAAAGGACGGTCTGAACTGTCGTACTGCACCTATCAGCGGTCCTGTTGTAACCGCCTATGAGAATGGTACTATCCTCAACATTTCCAAGGAACAAAATGGTTGGGGATATACTGGTGTCGGCTGGGTGTCCCTTGAGTGGACGGAGAGAATTGCATCTACAACTGTTACAGAGGAGGATGAAGATATGACTTTGGACACTTTCAAGAAACTGATGAACGAATACCGCGCAGAGCTGCGCGACAATGACTGTGGCGACTGGAGCAAGGATGCTCGTGAGTGGGCGATTTCAACTGGCCTGTTTGCTGGCAGTGGTAATCTGCCTGATGGTACGCCGAACTACATGTGGGCAGACATGCTGACCCGCGAGCAGGCTGCACAGTTGTTCTACAATTACGCAAAGAAAATGGGTGTCGCCTAATCGCGACACCAAATCTGTAAAAAGGGGTGGTGTCCGTGACCATCAAGATTGAGCGTAAGAAAAAGACACAGGCGAAGCATGTGAAGAAAAAGCCCGGTCATTTTGCAAGGCTCGGATTCACTAACCGCCTCGCAATTTATATCATGTTGTTCTTAGCCATCGGTCTTGCCGGTGGTTTTTATCTTGCTCTGAAAAGTATCACGACCGGGTACACCGGGGCATTGATGTGCTGGACAGTCGTATTTACCCCCATTGGGACAGCCTGCAGCATTGTGTTGAGCAAAATTGTCCATAAGAGTGAGGTCGAAAACTCCAGCGCACAAGGAGAAGGTATTAAGTACGCAATGGCAAAGGCTAATAACTTCTCCACCAATTCGAGCGAGTCGAGCAACATTGATAGTCCACCAATCTAAACACATTTAGGAGGCCATAAAAATGGAAAATGTTTTTAATATCCCCGTTCTTCTGAGTATTATTGGTGCTCTTGTGGTAGTAACCAATATTATTGTTCAGGTGCTGAAGAATCTGACTTGGGATAAGCTGCCTACAAATATTCTTGCCGTGATTGTATCTATGGTACTGACGTTAGTAGCGTTCTTCGCCTATTGTCAAATCTGCAGTATTGCCGTTGAGTGGTACATGGTCGTTGCGGCGGTTGTAGTTGGATTCCTTACTTCTTATGCGGCCATGTTTGGATTTGATAAGCTGAAGGAATCCATTACTCAGATGAAGCAACTGAATGGCAAGTAATTGTAGGCGCTTGCGTGTAAGCTTATATAGGGGGTGAGCAAGCCCTATGATTAACTACATTGAATTTCTGAACGTGCCGGCGAAGATTGCCATTGTCCTCGTCGGTCTGTTCCTTGTTATTCAAGTAATCGGGGAGCTGTTGGAATTCAAGGGGAAGGTCGTTCCAGAGTTTGCAAAAATCCGCAAGGTCTTTGTTCGAAGGAAGAAGGAACGGATGTTATTGCAGAAAATGGAGAAGACCATTGACCAAGTCCAGCTTACTCTTGATGATTTGAACCAGCATTACAGTACAGATAACATACGAATGCGCGATGAATGGATGCGCCTTGTCAATTCGAAGCTGGAGCAATACGACAAGAGCATAAGTGAACTTGGAGTAAAATTAGATAAGAATAATAGCGATACTCTGTCCATCCTAATAGACAGCAAACGCAACGCTATCATTAGCTTCGCTTCACTGGTAATTGACGAAAGCAAACCAGTGACTCGCGAACAGTTCAATCGTATTTTTAAGGTTCACCAAGAATATGAAAGTATTATCGAAAGTAATGGGATGACCAATGGCGAGGTAGATATCGCCTTGAGCATCATCAAGGAGTCCTATGAGAAACATATGCGGAACCATATCTTTGTGGAAGACGCACGTGGTTATCCGACTCCAAAATAACGAATTACATTTCTGATATTTTGTGGGTGTAAAATTCAGAAAAGAAAAAAGCGGGTACAAGGAATCAATCCTCATACCCGCCCAAAATGCATTTGACATTGTCCCAATAGGAGAGTCCCCTGCAATTTGCGGGTGGCTCTCTTTTTTTTGCGCCGTACATCCACGACATGCTTTTGTTGCCACGAGAGAGGCCATGTACGAGCCTTTATGCCGCAGACATCTCCCAGCATGGGTAGGCGTGCAAAGTCGCTCACAGCGCGTCCTGACGCCCGTGGCAAGCATCTGTGTGTTTATAACACTGTTGCAGTCAAACTACAGCACTCTTATTAACATGCAGAGAATATGTATGCCGCCTTTGTCTCAAGGCGGTAAAAATGTGCAAGAAAAAACACCCTTGCTTGAAGCAGAGGTGTCTTTTCAGGAGTCGTTATTGCGGGCTCATGAAATGAAAAGGTGTAAAACAGGTGTAAAACAGCTTTTCAAAACGGTATAGAAACCGTAAACCCGTTGTGCTACAATGGTTTTATCAATCCAGGGGCTTCATGGTGGGGAACAGCAAGACATCTCGGATGGAGGAAGCTCCGGTGAGGAGCATGACCAAGCGGTCCACCCCCATGCCCATGCCGCCCGTGGGGGGCAGGCCATACTCCAGGGCCGTGAGGAAGTCCTCGTCCACGTCGCAGGCCTCCTCGTCACCAGCGGCCTTCAAGGCCGCTTGGGCCTCAAAACGGCCCCGCTGGTCGATGGGGTCGTTGAGCTCGCTGAAGGCGTTGACATACTCGCCGCCGCAGATAAACAGCTCAAAGCGCTCGGTGTACTCGGGGTTGTCCTTGCACCGCTTGGAAAGGGGCGAAATATCCACTGGATGGCCCGTCAGGAAGGTGGGCTGCACCAGCTTGTCCTCGCAGTAGGTTTCAAAGAACAGGTTGAGGATGTCGCCCTTCTTGTGGCGCTCCTCATACTCGATGTGGTGCTCCTTGGCCAGGGCGCGGGCCTGCTCCAAAGTCTCCACCTGGGTGAAGTCCACCCCGGCGTACTTCTGGACAGCTTCTACCATGCTGATGCGGGTGAAGGGCTTATCCAGATCAATCTCCACACCGTCCCGCTCCACCTTGCCGGTGCCCAACACCTTGTGGGCCACGGTGCGGATCATATCTTCTGTCAGGTCCATCATGCCGTTGAAGTCGGTGAACGCCTGATATGCCTCCAGCATGGTGAACTCCGGGTTGTGGCGGGTATCCATGCCCTCGTTGCGGAAGGTGCGGCCGATCTCATAGACGCGGTCAAAGCCGCCCACGATAAGCCGCTTCAGATGCAGCTCCAGGGCAATGCGCAGGTACATGTCGATGTCCAGTGTGTTGTGGTGGGTGATGAAAGGCCGGGCCGCGGCGCCGCCCGCCTGGTTGTGCAGCACGGGGGTCTCCACCTCCAGGAAAGCGTGGCCGTCCAGGTACTCCCGGATGGCGCTGATAATCTTGGAGCGCTTGACAAATACGTCCTTCACTTCCGGGTTGACGATCAGGTCCACATAGCGCTGGCGGTACCGGGCGTCCGTATCCTTAAGCCCGTGGTACTTCTCTGGCAGGGGCAGCAGGGATTTGCTGAGCAGCGTCACCTTCTCCACCCGCACGGACATCTCACCCCGCTGGGTACGGAACACCACGCCCTGCACGCCCAGGATGTCGCCAATGTCATATTTCTTAAAGCGGTTGTACTCCGCCTCGTCCATCTCGTCCTTACGGGCGTAGAGCTGGATGCGGCCGGAGCGGTCCTGCAAATCGCAGAAGGACACCTTCCCCATGCCCCGCTTAGACATCATCCTGCCGGCAATGGAGACAGGCTTGCCCTCCAGCTGTTCAAAATTGGCTTTAATGTTGGCGCTGTCGTTATCCACAGGATACTTAGTGATCTGGTAGGGGTCATTCCCGCTTTCCTGCAGCTCCCGCAGCTTTTCCCTGCGCACCCGCAGGAGCTCGCTCATATCCTGCTCTCCCTCTGCGAGAGGGGTCCGGTTCTTTACTTCTGCCATTGGTTCCTTTCACCCTTCCTGATAATTCCCTTTTCCCGTTCAGCGGGAGATAGAAAGAATATGATAGACAGAGACACCCACGGGGGTCTCCACCTCTACGGTCTGCCCCACTCTGGCGCCAATAAGGGCCTTACCCACAGCGGACTCATCGGAAATCTTGCCCCCGCGGGGATCGGCCTCATTGGAACCCACGATTTTGAAATTCCGGTTGGACTTAGCCCCTGCGGCAGAGGTGACTTCCACCTCGATCTTTGAGCCGATATGGATGGTCTCATTGTTCAGTTCGCTCTCATCAATGACCACGGCACCGTTGAGCATTACCTCCAAGTCAGCGATGCGCGCCTCTACGATGGCCTGCTCATTCTTGGCCTCGTCATATTCGCTGTTCTCTGAAAGGTCGCCAAAGGACAGGGCCACCTTGATCTTCTCTGCCACCTCTTTGCGGCGGACTGTCTTTAAATATTCCAGCTCCTGCTCAAGGGACGCCAAGCCTTCTTCGGTAACAAAATACTGCTTTTCTGCCATTGTAACTCCATCCTTTACTGAAAATGGCCCGCTCTCCGCGGACCGGCTTTTATCTACTTATTATAGTGGCCCAAGGGGGTCTTGTCAATCTTTAAGCAAGGAACAAGCCCAGGGAAGTACCCAAGTCCTTCCCGGGCCGTTGCTCACTCTATTCTATGCGGGGCGCCAGCGCTGTTATACAATCGCGTTCTCGCCCTCTTTTTTCAAATACTTGCCAATGGAAATGGTGCCGCCCAACAGGCCAAACAGCATGCCCACCACCAGATAGGCCCCATAAAGGAACCACACATAGGGGTGGATATCCACAATGGCCAGCCAGGGAACCAAGGCATAGACAACCTCTACCGCCCAATCGTAGGCAAAATACAGGATCGTAGCGGAAACCGCCCCGGAGAGCAGGCCGATTACCACACCCTCTACAATGAAGGGCATCCGCACAAACCCATTGGTAGCGCCCACGGATTTCATGATGCTGATTTCCATGCGGCGGGAAAAAATTGTCACCTTCACCGTGTTGACAATGATGAACAGGGAAACCACTGCCAGGATTGTCACAATGCCAATGCTGCAATACCGCACCAGCCGGTCCAGGCTGCTTAGGCGAACCGCCACGCTGCGGTAATCGGAAATGCGGTCCACGCCGTCCACCGCTTTGATGGCGCTGATGGTTTGGTCATACAGGCTCAAATCCTCCAGCGAGATCTCATAGGCATCGGGAAGGGGGTTATTGTCCCCCGTAAAGCTTTCAAACAGGGTACTGCTACTGTCCATTCCCTGCATAATGCCCGAGAGGGCATCGTCCTTAGGGACAAAGGTGCATTCCGCAATATTGTTGATTTGACGCAGTTCCTCGCCAATGCGCACCGCTGTCAGGGAGGGCACATCCTCCCGCAGGTAGACCGTCAAGGTATTGCTGCCCTCAATGGAGGTCATGGTAGAGGAAAGGTTCATAGAGAGCAACCCGGCAACACCCGTCATCAGCAGGCAGGCAATCAGAACGCCTACAGAAGCGATTGTCATGGTGCGGTTTTTCCAAAGGCTCTTTAAGCCCTCCCGGAACAGATAGCCAATACTGTGCAGGCTCATCTCTCCACCTCCTCACTGCTGTCCTCCTGGAGTTCCTGCTCCCGCAGGATTTCCTCGGCAATGTCCTCTGCGGACTCCTCTTCCCCATCCTCCAGGGGTTCGGCGTCCATCTCCTGGAACTCGCCATACTCCTCCTGGACGGCAGGCTCTGCGGCTGCGGGGTAATCTTCCTCATAGGTTTCCTGATTATCGTACTCGGCGTAATCATCATCGTTCTCCACCGCCTCCTCCGGGCTTTCATAGCGCTCGGGAGGCGCGTAGACATCCGCCATTTCAGCCGTGTCCGCCACGATTTCACCGGAGTGGATCTGGATGATGCGCTTGTGGAAGTGTTTGACCAAAGAGTGCTCGTGGGTAACCATAAGCACAGTGGTACCCCGGCGGTTGATCTCGCTGAGAAGGTCTACAATTTCAAAGGAGAGGGCCGGGTCGATGTTGCCGGTGGGCTCGTCCGCCACAATCATCGTGGGGTTATTCACCAGCGCGCGCGCCAAGCCCACACGCTGGCGTTCGCCGCCAGAAAGCTCTGTGGGGTAATGCTTTGCCTTGTGCTGCAGGCCGACCAGGCTGAGGATATAGGGCACCCGCTTGCGGATGGACTTGGCAGAAGCCCCCACCACCCGCATGGCAAACGCCACATTGTCGTAAACCGTCATGTGGTCTATCAGGCGGAAATCCTGGAAAACAATGCCCATCTTCCTGCGGATGTAGGGAATCTTCCGCTTGCGGATGCGGGTCACATCCACGCCGTCCACGATGATCTGGCCGGAGTTGGGCCTCTCTTCGCACATGACAAGCTTTAAAAACGTGCTTTTACCGGCCCCCGAGGAGCCCACAATGAACACGAACTCTCCCTTTTCCACCGTCAAATTGATGTTGTGCAGAGCCTCTGTTCCATTGTTGTACACCTTGGATACATTGCGAAATTCTATCAAGCCTATGACCTGCCTTTCTCTGAAAGGGTTAAAGAAGCAAGGGAAGCCTGGCCGGCCCCTTCCCCATAACTGCCTAGAGGGCGTGAAAGCCGCCCTCAAAGGCGTCCCACACACAGGACAGCACCCATCGGCATAGCTTTTATTATACCAATGGGTGCCACCTGTATCATTCTTTATAAGAAATAAATTGTTACGATTCCTGAAACACAGGCAACTACACGCACCTGCGGTTAGAACTTAACTGGATTGTTGGAGAGGTATTTCTTCACCATCAAAGCCACCTTGAAGACGATGGCATCTTCAAACTCGCGCAGGTCCAGGCCGGTAATCTTCTTGATCTTTTCCAGGCGATAGACCAACGTATTGCGGTGGACAAAGAGCTTACGGGAGGTTTCGGAGACATTCAGGCTGTTCTCAAAAAAGCGCTGGATGGTAAACAGCGTCTCGTGGTCCAGGGCGTCAATAGAACCCTTGCGGAAGACCTCCTTCAGGAACATCTCGCACAGCGTGGTGGGCAGCTGATAAATCAGCCGGGCAATCCCCAGGTGGTTATAGCTGACAATGGCACGCTCTGTATCAAAGACCTTGCCCACCTCCAGGGCCACCTGGGCCTCTTTAAAGGAGCGCGCCAAGTCCTTGATATTGTTGACCACCGTGCCAATGCCCACGGTGCACTGGGTGTAGAACTCGCTGGAAAGGGTATCCACAATGGAGCTGGCCAGCTTGTCAATGTCCTTTTCATCAATGCTGGGCTTGATCTCCTTCACCAAAGCGATATCCGTTTCATTGATGTTGATGATAAAGTCCTTGTTCTTATCGGGGAACAGATTTTGGAGCACATCATAAGCGGAAATATCGTTCTTTTCAGCGATCTTTACCAGCATGCACACGCGGCTCACATCGGAATCGAAGTGAAGCTCATGGCTCTTCAGGTAGATGTCACCGGGCAGGATGTTATCCAGGATCACATTCTTAATAAAGTTGCCGCGGTCGTATTTCTCATCGTAGTACTGCTTGATGCTGCTGAGGGAAACTGCCAGGATTTTGACATACTTCTGGGCCTCCGGGTCGTTGCCCGCCACAAAGACGGCATACTCCGGCCGGGGACGGCTTCCAAAGGACTTAAAGCTGTATCCGTCGGTCAGAAAAACCTCGGGGGAGGCCATCTCCTCCGGTGTGATTTCCTCGCACACCTCGCCAATTTTGCCCAGCTCACTGCAGGCGATGATCACCGAGGAGTCATCCACAACGCCGATGGTGCGGTCGATCGTATCCCGCATCTGATGGATGATCCCCTGAAACAATCTGTTTGACATGACTCTTCCCCTTTCTTTATGGCACAGGGGGCAAACTCCCCCGCAAAAAATTCAATAGGCGCCTGCCCTACTGGGACGCTCTGCGCCAGAAGAAACAGCTACACAGCTTTATTTTACAGAATCAGAAGAAAAAATTCAAGCATTTTTTAAAAAAAGACCGGCATCTTTCCTAAAATCAGATAATAAAAATCCCCCGGCGAAGCCGGGGGTATTTCATAGACGGGCAAAGCCCTCTG
>ENA-OYYZ01001506-OYYZ01001506.1-human-gut-metagenome-genome-assembly--contig:-NODE-1506-length-9693-cov-3.970741_pt1 | contig 9693 bp, 5 predicted proteins | sample MGYA00243256_ERZ653463 | MGnify/ENA primary metagenome ERZ653463 (study PRJEB26926, sample SAMN06165173) | human gut metagenome | biome: ENVO:00009003; feature: ENVO:2100002; material: ENVO:00002003... | reverse complement strand
TCTCGTGGGCTCGGAGATGTGTATAAGAGACAGCATCTGCTGCATGGCGGCGATTATAATCCGGAGCAGTGGCTGGCTTATCCGGACGTACTGGAAAAAGATATTGAACTCATGAAAAAAGCGCACGTCAATTGTGTATCGCTGGGCATTTTTGCGTGGAGCCATTTGGAGCCGGAAGAAGGCGTATACGACTTTTCCTGGCTGGAAATGATCATCGAGCGGTTGTATAAAAATGGCATTTATACCATTTTGGCTACACCCAGTGGAGCACGCCCCCGGTGGATGGCACAAAAATACCCGGAAGTTCTGCGGGTGGCCGATAACGGTGTACGCAATGCATATGGCGACCGCCACAATCACTGCCTTACTTCCCCCATTTACCGGGAAAAAGTCAAGCAAATGAATACCCGGCTGGCTCAGCACTTTGCCGGCAATCCGGCTGTCATTTTATGGCATATCAGCAACGAATATAGCGGGGCTTGTTACTGCCCTCTGTGCCGAAAGGCCTTTACCCAGTGGGTGAAACAAAAATATGGCACCCTAGAAAATCTGAACCACGCCTGGTGGGCTGATTTTTGGAGCCATACATATACGTCCTGGGATCAGGTGGAGCCGCCTCTTGCCAATGGGGATTCCACGCTGCATGGACTCAATCTCGATTGGAAACGGTTTACCACCGATCAAACGGTAGACTTTATGCGGGAAGAAATTCGTGCGGTCAAACAGGTCAATCCTACCCTGCCGGTGACAGCTAATTTAATGGGATTTTTTGACGGCCTTGACTATTTCCGCTTTGGGGACGACCTGGATGTTATTTCGTGGGATAACTATCCCTGTTGGCACCAGGGTGATAATATGGCCATTGCAGCTCAGGCCGCGGCCAGTCATGACTTGATGCGTTCCATTAAACGCGCCCCCTGGCTACTCATGGAAAGTACGCCCAGTATGACCAACTGGCAGCCGGTCAGCAAACTGAAACGACCCGGTATGCATGAACTGTCCTCTTTGCAGGCGGTGGCTCATGGGGCCCAGTCGGTGCAGTATTTCCAGTGGCGTAAAAGCCGCGGCTCGTTTGAAAAGCTCCATGGCGCCGTAGTGGATCACAACGGCGAAGGCAATACCCGGGTGTTCCACGACGTCGAAAAAACCGGGGAATGGCTCCAGCGGCTGGATGAAAAAATCTATCCCACTAGAGTGCAGCCCAAAGTAGCCATCGTATATGACTGGGAAAATCGTTGGGCGGTAGAAGATGCCAAGGGACCTCGCAACGGCGGACTGCATTACCTGGAAACGGTGCTGGCTCATCACCGGGCCCTGTGGGAAAAAGGGATTGCAACCGACTTAATTGATATGACGAAGAGCCTTGACCGGTATAAGCTGGTAATCGCTCCGATGAACTATTTGTACCGGAAAGGCTATGCCGAAGCCCTGCGGAACTTTGTCAAAAACGGCGGTACGCTGGTCGGTACGTACTGGAGCGGTATTGTGGATGATACCGACCTTTGCTGCTTGGGTGGTGTACCCGGCCAGGGCATGATGGAAGTGTTTGGTATTTGGAACGAAGAAACGGATGCCCTGTATGATGGAGAAACGAACACCTTGGTACCCGAAACCACGGCTGGTTTCCCGCAAAAAGCGTATGAAGTAAGCGAGCTGTGCGCGCTCGTTCATGCTCAGGGGGCCCAGGTATTGGCCACGTATGGCAGTGACTTTTATCAGGGAACGCCGGCACTAACGGTACATGCCTATGGAAAAGGCCAGGCGTACTATGTAGCAGCTCGCACGGGCCTAGACTTTCTGCGCGATTTTTACGAGACTTTGCGTAAGGAGCTGGCTCTGCCCCGGGCTTTGCACGCGGAATTCCCCGCCGGTGTGGTGGCAACGCGCCGTCAGGGGGACGAAAATGATTTTGTTTTCCTGCAAAATTACGGCGATACGGAACAGATTGTACAGTTGCCTGCGGGTATGACAGATGCACTGACAGGGGAACCCGTCAATAAAGTGCAGTTGTCTGCTTACGGGATCAGTGTGCTGCAAACCGCTGGTAGCGGGATATCGAAATGGGAAGAATGACTAAAATATCCCATCTTATGCACGAATTTTCTATAGTGTTCGGCGTACTTTTATGATAAAATAAAAAGAAAGCTGGTTCAGTTGTATAACTGGCCGCCAAGTTTGGAAATAAAAGACGGACACAGGAGGAATGGCGCATGGCTATTTTAATCAATGAAGAAAAAAAGCTTTTTACGCTGCAAACGCAGCACGCCACGTACCAGATGAAAGTGGGACCGTATGGGTACCTGCTGCACCTTTACTACGGGGCCAAAGTGGCCGATGATGAAGATTTGTCGGCGTTTGTAACACCGGTGGAATACAGCTTTTCGGGACAGCCCTATGAAACAGGCATGGACCGGAACTTCTCCACCGATATCATGCCTCAGGAATATTCTGTGTTTGGCAGTGGGGATTACCGCAGCGCTTGCTTAATGGTGGTAAACCAAGACGGCAGCCGGGAAAGCGATTTGCGGTATGTGTCGCATGAAATCCTGTCCGGTGCCGCAAAGCCCGAAGGCCTTCCCTATGTGTATGATAACGGCGGCGAAGCAGAAACTCTGGCGATTTTGCTGGAAGATCCGGTTACGCACGTACAGGTAACCCTACATTATACGGTCTTTGAAAACCGCGATGCGATTACCCGTTATGCGGTCATCCATAATGCCAGCGGTGCTCGTGTGGAACTGGAACGGGCCTTGTCTATGTGCCTGGACTGCCGGTGGGGCGACTACGATCTGATCAGCTTCTATGGCCGTCATGTGTTTGAACGCGCGTTCGAACGTACGCCGGTACGTCATGGCAAAATTGTAGTGGACAGCGTGCGCGGCGCTTCCAGCCACCACGAAAATCCGTTTGTGATTCTGTGCAGCCATGATGCCACAGAAGAAAGCGGCGAATGCATAGGCGTAAGCCTGATGTACAGCGGCAACTTCCTGATGGAATGCGAATATGACCAGATTAACCAGACCCGTCTGACCATGGGGATTCATCCTCAGGCATTCCGGTGGGTACTGGAAGATGGCAACAGCTTTACGACCCCCGTGGCGGCGATGGTATATAGCGAAAAAGGGCTGGGTGAACTGTCCCTGCGGCAGCATGCCATGATTCGCCATAATGTATGCTGTGGCGAATATAAACTGAAGCATCGTCCGGTGCTGATTAACAACTGGGAAGGAACGTACTTCGACTTTGACGAAGAAAAACTGTACCAGATTGCGAAGAATGCGTCGAAGATCGGTATTGAAATGCTGGTTATGGACGACGGCTGGTTTGGTAAACGCGATAGCGATACCTCGGGGCTGGGCGACTGGTTTGTCAATGAAAATAAAATCCATGGCGGGCTGAAAAAACTGGTGGACCGCATCAATGGGCTGGGTATGAAGTTCGGCATTTGGTTCGAACCCGAAATGATTAGCGAAGACAGCGATCTGTACCGGACTCATCCGGAATGGCGTCTGTGTGAAAAGAATCGTGAAGGGGTACGCAGCCGCTACCAGTTTGTGCTGGATATGTCCCGGCAGGATGTGCGGGATTACCTGTTTGACCGCATGAAGAATATTCTGTCCAGCGCCAACATTGAATACGTCAAGTGGGATATGAACCGTCATCTGGCTAATGTGTGGAGCGAACTGCTGCCCAGTGACCGGCAGGGCGAAGTATATCACCGCTTTATGCTGGGTGTTTATGACCTGCTGGAACGCATTACGACGGCTTTCCCCCATGTGTTGTTTGAAGGCTGCTCCGGCGGCGGTGGACGTTTTGACGCCGGCATGCTGTACTATACGCCTCAGATTTGGTGCAGTGACGATACGGATGCCATTGAACGGGTGTTTATCCAGTACGGCACGTCGTTTGGATATCCGGTGTGCACCATGGGGTCCCATGTGTCGGATGTACCCAACTGGGGCACTGGCCGTACCACGCCGCTGAATACCCGCGGTGTCGTAGCCACATCCGGGAACTTTGGCTATGAACTGGATCTAAGCCGTGTCAGCGATGAAGAGCTGGATGTGATGAGAAAGCAGATTAAAATCTACCAGCGGCAATATGACTTGATCGCTTCCGGCCGTTACTACCGGCTGTTAAGCCCGTACGAAGGGCACATTGCAGCCTGGCAGTTTGTCAGTGAAGATGGTTCGCAGTCGCTGCTCGATTTGGTGCAGCTCAAAGCCAAACCGGCGGATGCACCTTTGTGCATCCGGCTGCGCGGGCTGAAAGAAGACGCCAAGTATCGCATTACCTCCGGGGAACTCAACCCGGTGCATACGGGCAATGACGAGATGGATAAACGGCTGAATATCCCCATGGATACCGTGATGAGCGGGGCGGCTCTGATGCACGCTGGGCTATATATCTATCCTCATCCGTTCGGCGATTTTGACGCTAAACAGTTTGAAATCCACGAAATCTAATACTGAAGGGGACCTTCCTATGGAAGGCCCCCTTTTTTTGCAAAAAAATGGCAAAATTTCCCCAGGAATCCGAAAAAAAGAATGATTCGGTTTGACATTATATCCGGAATCGGATAGCATAATAAGAAGAGTGCTTGTGGGGACAATCTTCCGGCATGGGAAGATACATGAGAAAGGAGTTTGATCGGATGAAACTGGCGGAACTGTTGGCCAACCCCAAATATGGGAAAGTCATTATGCGGAAAATTCTGCTGATTATCACGTTTACCATCTTACTCATTTTTGGTTTGTTTAATACGCAGACGCTTTTAAACGTCTTCTTTACCATTTTGAATGCAGCCACTCCTTTTTTAAGCGGTATTTTTGTGGCGTATATTCTGAATGTCATTGTGAAAGCATTTGAAGAGCATGTCTTCAATTTCTTAAACCGTAAGGAATACAAGTGGTGGCTGCGTATACGCCGGCCGTTCTGCATTTTCCTTTCGATTTTGGTGTTGGCGGGCCTGTTTACCATGTTTTTGTGGTTCATTGTACCCGAACTGATCCAGTCTTTGAGCACCTTGGCCGATCATGTGCCCGGGTATGTGGCATCGCTTACCAAATGGGTCAATGAAACGCTGGCCTATTATAATATTACCAGTGAACAGATCAACTTTTTGCAGATTGACTGGTCGGCTTTGATTACCCAGGCCACCCAAATTACGTCGGATTTCCTTGGAAATATCTATAATATGACCGTGTCGGTGGCATCGGTGCTGTTTACGTTTTCCATGAGCATGATCTTTTCGTTCTACATGCTGGGGCGGAAAGAACGCCTCATGCGCGGCATGCGCAGTATTTTGTATGGCTTTCTGCCGGCTCATCGAGCTCGCCGGATTATTGAACTTTCGGCTATCAGCAATCGCATTTTCAGTAGCTTTGTAGCGGGACAAATGACCGAATCCCTGATTATCGGCTTTTTGTTCTATATCGGAACGACAGCGATGCAATTGCCGTATGCCATGCTGATCAGCTGCTTTGTAGGCATGCTCAGCCTGATTCCCATGGTGGGTTTTTATGTAGGGGTAGCCATTGGCTGCATTATTTTGGTGATGGTGAATCCCATTTATGTGGTGTACTTTATTATCTTTACCATGATTGAACAGCAAGTGGAAGGCAACCTCATCTACCCCCGCGTGGTAGGAACCAGTATTGGCTTGCCGGGAATTTGGGTGCTATTCTCTGTGCTGGTCTTTGGCGGCCTGTTTGGCATTATGGGTATTCTGCTGGGGATTCCCAGTATGTCGGTGGTGTATACCCTCTTTAACCAGAACCTTGCCAACCGGCTAAAGGCTCGCCATATAACCGATGAGGTAATCAACGAGCCGGTGGATGTGGATTCCCTTTTGAAGAAGGATACCGGAAGCCCACTAAAGAAATTGTCGCTGCATTTGCGCCGGAAGCGTCTGCATCGGGCCAAACAGCAAGAAAAAAGAACCCACGAGGCGGAAAAGCAGTGGGAAGAACTCGATCGCCAGGCTGAAAAGATGTCCCAATCGGTTGAGGAACCATCCGACGATTCAAAAGAAGATACCTAATGAAAAAAGCACCCGGCTGCATCGGATTCGGGTGCTTTTTTTGTGAGTGGATCTCGGTCCTTTTCGGCATAATCCTGCCTGTCTTTTTCATACAAAGTAGAAAAAAAGCAGGGAGGCACAAAGAAAGTGGTGGAACAGGGCATAGAAAGGCTGTCCCGCCTGTTGTGGGGCTGGCCGGTATGGATGGCCATACTGGTGTTTGGCGTGTGGTTCACGATAAAAAGTCGCGGGTTTCAATTTACTCATTGTATAAAAGTTTGGAAATATACGATATTTTCGAAGGAATCCGGGAAAAAATCCGGTATTAGCAGCAAACAGGCATTGTCAGCGGCACTGGCTGGTTCCGTGGGAACCGGAAATTTGGCCGGCGTAGGGGCTGCCCTGTTAGTCGGAGGCCCGGGGGCTATTTTTTGGATGTGGATTTCCGCCCTTTTCGGGATGGCAACTATTTTTTGTGAAGTGATTTTGGCCATGCAAAACCGGTCGACAGCGCCGGGCTTCCAACCGTTGGGCGGCGCGATGGTGACACTGTCCCGCCGGCTGCACAGTCCGGTTTTGGCGGGGATTTTTGCAGTCGGTTGTATCGGGGCCTCTCTGGGCATGGGATGTTTGGCGCAAGTTCATGCGGCCGTACCGGCGGCGAAGACCTTTTCCCTACCGCCTGCCGGTTTAGGAATTCTGTTGAGCGCCGTGCTGTTTATGGGCTTTGGGGGGCTTAGGCGTACCGTAGCCATCACTGAAAAATTGGTGCCGGTGATGACAGCGTTCTTTTTAGGGATGTGCCTGTGGGTTTTATTATGCCGGTGGGATCGTATTCCCGGGGCCGCCACCGCCATTCTACAGCGGGCCTTTGATTTACGCGCTGTGGGAAGCGGCGGCGCTTGTGGGTTGTTTTTGGCCATGAGAACCGGAGTGACCCGGGGCATTTTTACAAATGAAGCGGGTTTGGGCAGTGCCGTATTTGCCTATGCGGGCAGTGAGGAAAAAGATCCGGTGCGGCAGGGATGCTGGGGGATTGTGCAGGTAATGATTGATACACTGCTCATGTGTACCTTAACCGCGCTGTGTCTGTTAGTATCTGGCATCGGCATGGACACTGAATCGGAAGGAGCTGCCTATTGCCTGCATGCGTTTGCTGCGGTTTTGGGACCCTGGGGTGAAAAGGGAGTAAGCCTTTGTACCCTATTATTTGCCATTGCCACTTTGTTTGCGTGGCAATGCTATGGACGAACTGCCTGGCGCTTCCTGTTTCGGGGCCGGGGTGAAAACCTATACCGGCTGTTGTTTGCTGTGACGGCCCTATGGGGCGTTTTTCAAAGTGAAAATGCCGTGTGGGCCCTGAGCGATGCCTGTAATGGATTGATGGCACTGCCCAATTTAGTGATGCTGTACCGGCTGTGGCCTGAAGCGGTTGTAGCCGTCAAAGATTTTTGTAAAAAAGAAAGGAAAGAAAAAGATGAGCACGCCTTTAACCGACGCTTTGCGCCACCATCTGGCGCTGAACCGGGCTCCGTTCCATACGCCCGGCCATAAAGGACATATGCCCGACGTGTGGGGGCTGGATTTGACGGAATTGCCGGACACCGACAGCTTGTTTGAAGCAAGCGGCCCCATTTTACAGGCCGAGGAACAAGCCGCTCAGCTTTTTCATGCCCGGCGCACGCTATTTTCCGCGGGCGGGTGCACGCTGTGCCTACAGGCCATGTTGCGCTTGGCGTTGCCCCAAGGCGGGAAAATCTTGGCAGGGCGGGTGATTCACCGCAGTGCGGTGAACGCTATGGCTCTACTGGATATTATTCCCGTTTGGCTGTTGCCGGAACAAGATGCCGGCATGGGATTACCCGGGCGCATCAGTCCCCAAAAGGTGGAAAAGGCCCTGCAAGAGCAGCCGGATATCAAAGCGGTGTATCTGACGAGCCCCGATTACTTTGGTGTGTGTTCGGATATCGGTGCGATTTGCCAGGTAGCACATGCCCACGGCATACCGGTATTGGTGGATAATGCTCACGGGACGCATTTGGGGCTGCTGGCTGGGGTGATGGACGGCGTGGATCATCCTCTAGCGCTGGGAGCCGATTTGACAGCGTGTTCGGCCCACAAAACACTGCCGGTGTTGACAGGAGGCGCCTTTTTAAATGTGGGCGACACGCCTATTGCCAAAGAAAACCGGTATAGCGAACGGGCCAAAGAAGCGATGGCGCTGTTTGGGTCCACCTCCCCTAATTATATGACCATGGCGTCACTGGAGCAGGCTGCTGAGTGGGCGCGGCAGGAAGGAAAAGAGGCTTTCCGCAAGGTAGTCAAGCACATGGAGCCGCTGTGGCAGCTTTGTGAGGAAAAACACCTGCCCCTACCGCTAGGGCCAAGAGATAAAAGCCGGTTGAGTTTTTGTACACTGCCAGCGGGACTTACAGGGGAACAGGCCGCCCAGCAGTTGCGCTGTGAAGGGGTGGAACCGGAATATGCCGATGGCGGCTGGGTGGTATGTATTCTCACACCTCAAAATACCCAGGAAGACCTACAAAAACTGTACCGCGCTATTTCGCTGTTACCCAATGGGGACCCCAATTTTGTAGACCACAAGGCGGTACTGCCGCCTCTCCCCCCTGCTCCCCTATCGCCGCGGCAGGCCATTTTGCAGGAAAGCGAACGGGTGCCGCTGGAACAGGCCGTGGGACGTATTGCTGCCGTATCAGCTTGCCCGTGTCCACCCGGGGTACCGGTCGTTATGCCAGGTGAGAGAATTACAAAAAAAATTACTGAATTTTTATATTCCTATGGCTTTTCTTTCATAGAAGTGCTACAATAAGTATACAGCTTCACGGCCTTTTGGGCTGTGAACCCGAATTTGACTTCCCGAATCTGGAGGTAACCCGCTATGATGAAACTTGTATTGGCAATCGTGAGCAATGATGACAGCAGTGCGGTTTCCAGCCATCTGACCCGGGCCGGTTATCAGGTAACGAAATTGGCCACCACGGGCGGCTTTTTGCTGGCCGGTAACACCACGTTTATTTGCGGTGTGGAGGAAGAAAAAGTCGACGATGTGATCGATATTATCAGTAAACAGAGCAGCCGCCGTACGCAGATTGTGCCCAGCACTTCGACCATGGATGTAGGCATGTACTCTTCGTTCCCGGTGGAAGTAACGGTGGGTGGTTCCACGATCTTTGTGCTGAATGTGGATCGCTTCGAAAAAGTTTGATCCATGCAGTTCCCCGGTTTTTATGGAAATTTAGCTGTCCGGGATTCACTCTCGGCAGCCTTTCAGGCAGGCCGCCTTCCCCATGCGATTTTACTCCAGGGGGAAGACGGCCTTGGTAAGTCTGTGCTGGCACAGTTGCTGGCAAGGGCACTGGTGTGCATAGCCGGTCCCGAAAAAGCGCCGTGTGGGGTGTGCCCTGCCTGCCGGAGGGCTTTGGCCGGTTCGCATCCGGATATTGCGATAGCACAGGCCAGCACCAAAAGCGGGGGCATTTCCATTGAGGAAGTGCGCCGGTTGCGGCTTTGGGCCGCCCAAAAACCCAGCGAAGCTCCGGGGCGCGTGGTGCTGTTTTTTCACATGGAAAAAATGCAGCCCCCCGCTCAAAACGCCTTATTAAAGATCTGTCTCTTATACACATCTGACGCTGCCGACGAACTTACGCGTG
>ENA-OYYZ01001504-OYYZ01001504.1-human-gut-metagenome-genome-assembly--contig:-NODE-1504-length-9697-cov-5.382804_pt1 | contig 9697 bp, 16 predicted proteins | sample MGYA00243256_ERZ653463 | MGnify/ENA primary metagenome ERZ653463 (study PRJEB26926, sample SAMN06165173) | human gut metagenome | biome: ENVO:00009003; feature: ENVO:2100002; material: ENVO:00002003... | reverse complement strand
TTCGTAGATCTGTGTGAAGCGCTCGCGCACTACGGGATGCCCGACGATGTCGAGCGGCTTGAGCCGGTTGATTTCCTCAACCGTCATTTGGAGGTTGCCCATGATTGATTGGTGTTAAGAGGTTTGACATTCGGTGCTGCCGTGATTGAGGTGGAGTCCGCGCCGTTGCGGCCTGCGCCCTGGCGGCGCGGACTCCCGGCATCAATCATGTAGCAGCAATCCTGGAGGGGCGGGCGGGAGTCGGACCCGCCGTCGCGGCACTCCGCCGACACCTGCCGGCCGTGCCGCGGCTCCGCCGCGGAGCACCCGCCCCATGCAGGCATACCCTCGCGGGCCGGCCTGCGCTGCGTGAAACGATTGTGATCAATTGCTTTCATCACGAACTAAACTAACCTTACATGAAGAATACTCATTTCGCTGTCCGCCTGGCGATGGCACCTCCGAGACACGCGCCGACGTAGACGAGGGCGACTCCCAGGTAGTTGACATAGTCATTCTCGCTCTCGTTGCAGACCATTACGAAGCCCAGGAGGGCGAGCGTGGCGGCGATTATGTTGCGGGTGGTCATGGTCATCTGCGGTTTTTGATGGCACGTTTTGCGGCGGCTGACGCGAACTCGTCGGCGGAGGCGATGCGGTCGGCGGTCTGCCAGGCCTCGATCTCGGCGCGCCTGAAGAAATAGCGCCCGTTCTGCTTGTAGGAGGGGAAGAGGCGGGCCTTGGCCATGCGGCTCGCACGGTCGACGGAGACGCCCAGGTAGAGGGCGAGTTCCTCGACGCTCCACACGTTGCGGGCGCACAGCTCGACGCGGCGGTTGCTGACGGCGTTGTCGGCCTTGATGCCGTCGAGGGTGGCGCGTATCTCGGCCAGCAGGGTTTCCATATTCTCGGTCATGGTGGTGTCGGTTTTGTTTGTTCCTGCGGGCCAATTCGATTGGCAGCTCGCGCTCTGTCCGCAGGATTTTCGTAACTTTGTGTCGCTAAACTCAAATCACGATATATGAATCAGATAGAAATTTTATGTCAGGTTCTCTCCGGAGAATTGTCTTCGATGCAATGTCCTGACTGTGGCAAGCGCCATCATGTCATGGTCTCGCACCTCAAAGGAGAATCCCCTCTGTCACCCTCCTTCCCGACCTTGTTGGTCGGTCCTGAAGCAGAAGCCACTCCCTGCCTGAAGTTTTTGTCGAAGGTCAGAGAGAGGGTATATGCGTCGCGCAGGGACTTGATGAGGCGCCACGGGCTTCTCTGACACCTGAGCCGCAAGGCGGCCTCATGCAGAAAGAACTTCATCCTGAATCGGAGGTCGATGAGTTTCCTCATCCGGCCTTTGCCGGCGTATCCGACTATTATCACCCCGTCGCCAATCTCCATGTAGCTGATATGCTTCGCGCTGTTCATTTCGTGGCCGGATTCACTTGCTGGTAATAGACGTTCTCGCCGTCCTCGCGCTCGTAGCCGAGGCAGGCGATTTCGTTGCAGTCGTAGACATAGTCGCCGAATGCGCAGCTGCTGCAGGCGCCCCGGTCGTTGCCAAGGCAGCGGACGCGGACGCCGTGCAGGACGCCGGTCTCGCCGAGGGCGAGATGCTTGTGGTCGGCCATCGTGGATTTAGTCTTCATAGCGGCGGTTGTAGGCATCATCGGGCTTGATGCGGTTGAGGATTATTGCTTGCGAAGAATTTTATAAGTCGCTCCATTGTCGTCAGAGGTGATAGAATAGACCTCCTCGCCTGCGGCCTTGTTGAGGCGGCTGACGGTGCCTTTGGCGCTGGTGTAGGGGCCGGCATCGCGGCAATCGAACGTCACCGTCTCGCCGGCGGGGATGCTGCGGATGCTCTCTGCCAGCGCAACCCGCATCACCAGGTGCGGATTTTTCGGGGTGCTATTGGTCTTTGTTTCCATTTTATTTATTAACTTTGCCGTTAAAATCAGTGTGTTGCATTGTGCCTACACTGATTTGACGCTGCAAAGTTAATAGCTATTCTAATGCCATGCAATAGCTGTGCTAATAAAATAACTTTTTTTAACACTTTGACAATGACAATACAAGATAGATTGGCTGAGTATTTAAAGGTTAAGTCGCTGACTAATCGCGATTTTGAGCGTCTTTGCGCCCTTAGTAACGGAACTGCTGCCAGATTACGAGAAACAACGCGCAAAAGTACGTTTGATAGAATTGCTAACGCATGCGACTTAAATATTGACTGGCTCCGAAGAGGAGAAGGAAATATGATATCACATACTCCCAACAAGGGAAACTACCTGTCACCGGAGAGCATCTATATGGAGGGTTCTGAAATTGTGATAGGTGACCCTGTGCTACGTGAGCGCATAAAACATTTGCAGGCATCCCTCAATAATCTCCAGGGTGAAAAGAAGATTTGGGACTTTGAATGTAAAGCCATGAAAAATGAAATTGAAAGCCTGCGTAGTAGAAATGAGGCTCTCAATGTAGAACTTTCAAAAACAAAAGACCGCATAATAGAACTTTTAACCGAGCATAAATGCAAATGACTCTCCGATAATACTTTTGTTTTTAGCTTCTACAACGGTTTTAGTGAAAACTAGAAATGGACATGGACGTAAACAAAACATAAAACCAACATAAGGACATGGAAGAATTCAATGAGCTACAAAATAGCAACAAGGACATCAACATAGAGTTGATTGTAAGTCTGTTTAAGAGTTTTTCGGACAAAAAACGGGCTAAGGAAATCAAAAACATGGTATGTGCAATGCTTTACCCGAATGATTTACTTGCCATTCCTAAAGTGGAAGAAGCGGTCGACCATATTCTTTTAGAAGACAAGAAGCTTGCAGAAGAATCATGGCTGACCTACTCCAGGGGATTTTATTCCAAAAGAAAGAACAAGCGAGGTCCCGGAGGCCAGCCATTGCAGCTTTCCGAGTATACGGGAAGAGGCGGAGAATGTGCAGTGATGTCAGAGTTGCTGTTCAACAACTACAATGTAAACCGAATGATGATAGACGAAGGTGTAGATCTTGTGGCTGTCAAGGACAACATCTACTATTACATTCAGGTGAAAACCGTTGCCGTGAGGGATGGCAGAATTAACGCTCAGATAAATGTTGAGAATTTTGACAAATTCATCGGCAATCAAATGCGCTATGTTATCGTAGCGCGGTGCAAGGATAAGAACGGTCAAAAAAACATCTTCTTCACGTTCACCCAACAAGAGATTTCAAAAGCCATATATGACCGCTGTGTGAAACGTGGCGAAAGAACGGTGTCAATCAAGATTAAATTCCATGAACGTTCCGGGGAACCAATCCTCTACGACGAGAAAGAGACAAGTGCAAGTTGGAATATGAATCGGTTTGAACTCTGAAAAGAGACTACCATAGAGATTCGACATGCTTTTTATGTATGCTCCGGGCCGGCGTCCAAGCGCTACCATTCGGTCGAGGACTGCGACGGCCTCAAAAGATGCTCCGGCGGCATACTCCGGATGACGGCCGACGACGCAGAACGCATCGGCAAAACACCGTGCCGCCTGTGCATCGAATAAACCCTAAAATCAAATACGCAAGCCAAGCAGATCTAATCACCATGGAACTGAAAGAATTCATAAGCAAAACCCTGACACAGATAGCGGAGGGCGTCCAAGCCGCAATTGACGCATCTGACGGCAAGAATTATCTTGTCAACCCTTGCGCAGGCAAGATAGCGGTCACACAGGCTATTCGATTTGATTTATCAATTGAAAGCGAGAAGGAGGGAGCCGCAAGTATCCGGGTGTTGAGTGGAACAGCCTCCGAACGTAATGTCAATCACATATCGTTTGAGGTGAGCATGACATATCCGAATTCCGGAGAGATTAAGCCGCCGATGAGACCAAGCTACTAATCATCGCCCTTACTTTCAGGGAATAGATAGTCTAAGAGTGATTTCATGTTTCTGAAACCCTCGTAATACACAATCCATGCAACTGTCATGCGCGAGAGTTTCACAGCCTGACAGATTGAAATATCTTCCGCAACGTATTTCTTGAAATACTTGCAGAGCAGACGACGGTAACGCCACAAACGAAAGCGGTTGAATAATTTTTTCATGCGGCAAAGATAGGAGTAAACGAGGGACGAGCAACCATAAGTTTTGGAGCAAGCCTCAGATTCGCCCTGTAAGCGCTTAAAATTTTTCAGGCGAGGAACTATACCACCGGCACAAGAAAACGCCACCAGCGAGGCCGCAGAGGGCAAATAGGGGCGTCCAACGAATGAATGACGAAAACAAGAAATGACATGATCCACTTTTTTGAACTACTTGAACAAGACTACCGCAACTGCCAAATGCCGTTGTGGCACGACCCTGCAAAAGTCCGTGCCCTATGCGGCGTTGTGGACTCAATCGTGCAGGGCGACATAACCCGAGGCGAGTTTGACGAGTTTGTGGAAAAAGCCCTCGGCGGAGGAGACTTCGCCAAGGGCTGTGAGAACTTCGTCGATATGTGCGTGACGTACTTCGAGTCAAAAGGCGTATGTGCCTATCAGCGCGACTAAGGGCAGTTCGGCCTGTGGAAGCGGATGCTGTCCGCGCCCTTACACTCCATGACGGCGTCCACCATTGCCCGCATCATGGACTCGCGAACGCGAAGAGCGTCCTCCCTGGTGTGAAACAGCAAGCCGCGATTGTAGTACTCCCGGCACTGCGACTCGTCCATGCTGCCAAGAGGATAGTCGCCGAGTCTTTCGGGCATGAGGTCAATGCCACCCAGGTAAAACATCTCGTGGAACGCCGGAGCTATGTAGTTTTTGTTATCCATGTCGTGAGAAGTAACTTTTTCATGCCGGCAAAGGTAACGCCGCCGAGCCGACAGACAACGATAAGTTTTGGATTATGAACCAAGAAAAACAATACGAGATTTTCGACCCGTTCGAGAATGAGGATGAAAACGAGACATACAACGCGATGGACGAGCTGAAAGACGCGGCCTTCGAGTATCTGCTACTCAATCCCGGCTCCGACATGGGCGACTGGAGCAACGGGCTTGTGCAGGACTACCCGACCGAGATTGTGGACGCGCTGGGCAACAATCCGCATGAAGTCTTCGCAGACCTCGCCGACTTGTGGGAGTCAGACTACTGCGACCCCAAGACCGGCATAGAGCAGTCGTTCGCCGAGTGGGCCATGTCGTTCGCCACAGAAAACGCGGTGGGAATATACTACCACCTCGTGGACGCTTGCGCCGAACTCGCCAAGATGGGCCGCAAATTCCTCTGAGACCCCCTCAAAATCCATGTTCCGTTGCGATTTTGTTGCGCTTCGGACAAGCGAATGAACATAAATGGGTGAAAACAACAGAGTTGGCGGCGCCTGCCAAAATTCTTCCAGCGAATTTTAGGGTGCGCCACGGGACACACACGATATACACATACAGCACACATGATTTACCGAAAAATGACGCGATAGGCTCTGAGGAGTTTATCGCGCCTTTGTGTGTCAGTACAGTATATTTTTCTGTATCTTTGTGGCGCTAAATTGGTGCTCGTTAAAACTTGCACCACAACAAAATATTTCAGGCCAAGATATATTCTGTCGCTGCCGCCCTCTTCAGCGCGGCGCATACCGGTCAGAAAGAGAACTGGAACATGGCGTCCACGCGGTCAGCCACGGCATGCCGACGGCTGAAGTCCTGCCGCTTGCCGATGAGGTACTCAACGCCCGCCTGCAGACGCGGGGTGATGTTCCAAAATACGTTCACAGCCCCGTACAGTCCATACTTATAGTCGGAGGGAAGGCTCTGCCTGGAAGCCATGTTGCGGGCCTCGCTGAGCGTCAGGGCCGAATAAATGTTCTTGGCGAAGTAATACTGCGCGCCGATGGCGGCGGACCAAATGGTCGGAGCGTACATCACACCGGGTCGGCCGAGGTCGCTGACAAGGTCGTAACTGTCCACGCCCATGTCGTTGTTATAGGAGCTGATGCCCTGGCCTGCGTTGACAGTGCCGAAGAGGGTCAGGCGCTTGTCGGGCTGGATGGCAGTGCTGAGCTGAAGTCCCCACCCCACCTTGCTGTGGTTACGACCGGTGAGCAGGTCGCGGTAGGGCAGCACGCGCACGATACCGGCCAGGCGCACGTGGCTCTCGCCCCAGCCGTACTGCACGAACGCGGCCAGGTCAGGCACATAGACATTCTGTTTCTTGACCAGGGAATCCACGGTCTGGATGCCGAATTCGGGCAGCTCGACTGACGCGGCCACCTTCCATCCCCCCTTGAAGCTATGCAGCCAGCGCACCAGCGGGGTGGTGTGGCTCATTTCGCCGTTCTGCCCCGCACCGTCGATGACGGGAGATTCGGCCCCTGGGTCGGAGAAGGTGGACTTGGCATATCCCACGGTCCAGTCACGAAAGGTCACATATGCCTTCTTGAGCTTGAAGCCTCGGTCCTTATAACCGGAGAAGCCCCCTTCGATGTAGGCCATGAACTTGCCCACTTTGGTGTTGCCCAGCAGGGTGAGGAAGAGTCCGGTTTCTCCCGGTGAGGCGTCGAGCTTCCGTTTTTCCGCGGGATTCTGAGGGACCGGTATCTCGTATGGGTGGAAGTCGGAATCGTCGACTACGCCGTTCCAGCCGTACCAGCCGTTGACCTGAATCTGGCCGCCTATGCCCAGGGCCATGGAGGCGTCGCGGCTCATGAACATGAAGTAGGGGAGCTCAGGCTCCCGGGAATGGCGGAACTGGTCCATATAGAACTGCCGAAGCAGTATGTTTACGGAGTCATTGGCGGTCGTGTGGTTACCGACCACGTGGACGGAGTTGATGATGTCCTCGCGCTGCTGCATCTTATACGACATCGACGAGGTGTCGATGCCCCCGGCCTCGGCGACGGCCTCCGCCGGAGCAGCGAAAGCGCCTGCGCAGAACAACAGTGCGGCTGCAAAAAGATAGTGTTTTTTCATAGCATGTATTTTTTTAGGTGCGTCCCTACTTTGGCGCTGCCACCTAACGTGCGGCTTCACTCCCCTCTCTTCTCCTCGGCGCCAGGTCCTCAGAAGTGTTCTATATCAAATAGCACTTCACTTTGCCTACAGGAAGCTCCCCCTCCAGCCGATACGGAGTCCATGGGGCGTTGGGCGAGATCCAGGTGTCCATGTCGCCGCTGGAGCGCTTGCCGCCATCATCGGTAAAGTTGAAGCGCAGGTGGATGGCCGGCACCGTATTGCCCGACCGCAGCTTAATGTTCTGCGTGCCCATGTTACGGATGGTGATGAACTCGGCCGACGAACCGGAGAAGATGACACGCCGGATAGAACGGCCTTTGGGCAACCTGGAATAGTCGTAACTGCGTACGAAATAGAATATGCTGAGCATGTCGTAAGCCTCGTACCTGGTGGAGAAAGCCTTCTTGGAGCGCTTGGTCTTGCCGTCACGGACCTTGGTGCGGTTCGCGGTCGCACGGGCGGTGCCGCCGCTGTGACTGTAGGTGATGATGTCGCGGCTGTACTTACCCCCCTCGTGGGCAATCTTCTCGTAGCGGACGGGACGCAGCTCGCGTACCGTCATTATGGCACGCAGGGTGTCGCGCACCTGGAATAACTTGTCGGCCCAGGGCTTGGTGCGGGCAGTCAGGGTGGCGACGTAGTTAGACCCGGAGGTGCGCAGGCTCAACGTGGCCTCTCCGGCATCTTTCTGCACCAGACCCCACTTGTAGGTGATGACGTAGTGGAGCGTCTCGTTGGAGAACGTGGATGCATATGCGCCAAGGCCCAGCGAGGCTAAAAAGAGAAGGACCAGTATTGCTATTTGTTTCCTCATTGTCGTGTCTTTTCAGAGTAAACGCCCTCGGAACGTCCTCTATTACAGTCCGGGCAACAAAATCCCGCACAGAGCCTGTGGCAGAGGCCACAGGAGGAGGGCAGTCAGAGACTGATGACGACCGGCCTTGGACAAGTCTCGACAGACTATCTTACCAAAAGCACCTGCATGGTGCTCCGACTAATAGTACTGGCGCAGTGTCTGAATCAAGTCGTCAGCCGAACGGGCGCCGGACTCTCGCCATTTCAGCTCGCCGTCCTTGAAAATCATCAGAGTTGGAACGCTCCGCACCTGATATGCGGCGGCGGCTCTGCGGTTTTCGTCTATGTCAATTTTGATTATGCGTACCTTGTCACCCTCCTTGCGGGCCACCTCCTCGAGCACGGGGTGCATCATCTTGCAGGGCCCGCACCAGGTGGCGAAGAAATCGACCAGCACGGGCGTGGAACCTGATATGATGTCCTTGAAAGTCTCTGCCATAACGTAGTTGTATTTTTCTATATTCATCTTGATAACGCCCGGAGCGGGGGAAATGTTCGCGAAAGGGACGGCGCGCCACGAGACTCTGGCGCCTCAGCGACTTTCGACGAGCTGTTTTATCCCGGCATGGCCTATCAGCTGTGTTATGTCCATGCCGGGCGAACAAAACAAGGGCACCCCGACATGATGTCAGGATGCCCTTTTTTGAAGTTGCTCCTATTATAATCTTCCTTCAATTATGCCTGTGCACGCTCCTCGTTGAGGATGCGGATCATTTCGATGGCGGAGCGGGGGATGCGGGTGCCGGGGCCGAAGATGGCGCAGACGCCTGCCTTGTACAGGAAGTCGTAGTCCTGTGCGGGGATTACGCCGCCGGCGGTGACGAGGATGTCGGGACGGCCGAGCTTCTTGAGCTCCTCGATCACCTGGGGGATGAGGGTCTTGTGGCCGGCGGCCAGGGAGGAGCAGCCCAGGATGTGGACGTCGTTCTCCACTGCCTGGCGGGCAGCCTCGGCGGGTGTCTGGAACAGGGGACCCATGTCGACGTCGAAGCCGCAGTCGGCGTAGCCGGTGGCTACCACCTTGGCGCCGCGGTCGTGGCCGTCCTGGCCCATCTTGGCGATCATGATACGTGGCTGGCGGCCTTCGCGCTTGGCGAAGTCGGCAACCATGCGGCGGGCCTCCTCGAACTCGGGATCGCCCTTCTCTTCGTTGCTGTACACTCCGGATATGGTTTTGATTACTGCCTTGTAGCGGCCTACGACTGCCTCGCAGGCGTCGGAGATCTCGCCGAGGGAGGCGCGCAGGCTTGCGGCCTTGACGGCCTTGTCGAGCAGGTTGCCCTTGCTCGGGTCCTTCACAACCTCGGTAATCTCGGCCAGGGCTGCCTTGACGGCGGCCTCGTCGCGATTGGCGCGCAGGTCCTCCAGGCGTGCCACCTGTTCCTTGCGCACCTCGGTGTTGTCGACTTCGAGGATGTCGATGGGATCCTCGTGGTCGAGGCGGTACTTGTTGATGCCGACGATAGTCTGGCTGCCGCTGTCGATGTGGGCCTGAGTGCGGGCTGCGGCCTCCTCGATCTTGAGCTTGGGCAGACCGGTCTCGATGGCCTTGGCCATGCCGCCGAGCTTCTCGATCTCCTGGATGTGCTCCCAGGCGCGGTGTGCGATCTCGTTGGTCAGAGCCTCAACGTAATAGGAGCCGCCCCACGGGTCAACCTGCTTGGTGACGTAGGTCTCCTCCTGGATGTAGATCTGGGTGTTGCGGGCGATACGGGCGGAGAAGTCCGTCGGCAGGGCAATGGCCTCGTCCAGGGCGTTGGTGTGCAGCGACTGGGTGTGGCCCAGTACGGCACCCATGGCCTCCACGCAGGTGCGGCCGACGTTGTTGAACGGGTCCTGTTCGGTCAGAGACCAGCCGGAAGTCTGGCAGTGCGTACGC
>ENA-OYYZ01001495-OYYZ01001495.1-human-gut-metagenome-genome-assembly--contig:-NODE-1495-length-9753-cov-4.225923_pt1 | contig 9753 bp, 10 predicted proteins | sample MGYA00243256_ERZ653463 | MGnify/ENA primary metagenome ERZ653463 (study PRJEB26926, sample SAMN06165173) | human gut metagenome | biome: ENVO:00009003; feature: ENVO:2100002; material: ENVO:00002003... | reverse complement strand
CGTCGGCAGCGTCAGATGTGTATAAGAGACAGATAATAATACATAGTGCCTTCACCCTGCTGATAGTCGGCAAACCACATACCCTCATACCGGTTGTTATTCATAAAATAATAGGTTCCGCTGCCGTGTTGCTGGTCCTGGAACCATTGCCCCACATACTTTTCTCCATCGTGAAACGTATATGTCCCGTTCCCCTCGCGTTTACCTTTTATATATTCCCCTTCGTAGGTATTTCCGTTCTTGTAGATTGTTTTTCCTTTACCGTTTGGTTTTCTGCCTTTCAGTTCTCCGGTATATTCGCCCCCGTCTTTAAAAGTATAATTCCCGATTTTTATCTGGGCGGTGGCCAATGTACTGACCGATGCCAAAAGCAATAATATATATACGTATTTCTTCATTGGTTCGTTACTTATAATAGATAAGATTTATGCCAAAGATACGATTTTCTATCTTTGGACATGATAGGTTATTACACTTTTTTACCCGCAATGACCTCTATTAAGTTTTCTTTGCAGAAATACTTTTGAGCCAATATGCGTATTTCTTCTCTGGTGATTCCCCGGATGGCATCCAGCGAACGGATAAAGAAGCGTTCGTCCAGCCCTGCCGTTTCTATATAAATCCAGGCATCAGACAAAGAAAAAGGTCCCTCGTACGACCGGCATAAATCGCCCAGCATATAGTTCTTCACCATTTCCAATTCTTCTTGAGGAACGAGATCATTACACAATTTGTCCATCTCCCGATAAACTTCTGTTATGATAGAATCCACATATTCATTGGCCGCCTCGGTACTGACAGTCAGTATTCCCGTTCCCGGATAGGACACAATGCCTGCGCCGATACCGTATGTATATCCCTTGTCTTCACGGATATTGGACATCAGACGGCTCCCGAAATACCCTCCGAACAAAGTGACCATGACACGTGCCTTCAAAAAGTCCGGATGATGACGGTCCATTACGAAACATCCCATTTTCAAGGAACTTTGAAGTGCATCCTCACGTTCTATAAAGATACGCTTTTCTTTGGTGGTAACCGGAGGAACAAGCGTTGTCTTTGCTTTTTCCGTCACTTCCCCCCATTGTCCACTTCCCAAGTTATCTTCTATACAACGGATAATTTCCGATGTGACCTTTCCCGAAATATATACCGAACAATTGCCCGAATGATAATATTTCCGATAAAACGAACGGAGCACCTCCGGGGTAATCCGGTCATAATCCTCCGCTACCGCATAGCGCCCGAAAGGATGCTCCGGACCGAACAAGGCTGTATTCAGCTGCTTTCGGGCAATCATTTCCACCCGGGTGCTGTTCACCAGGAATTGCTGTTTGTTCGTATCGGCCACCACGGAAAGTTCCTTTGCCGGAAACGTAGGAGCCTTTATCATCTCGGATATGACGGCCAGCGTGCGGGCAAAATATTTATTCAGAGAGTAAAGTGTTATGAATCCATAGTTCACGGAAGAAGATAACTCCAGCCAGGCTCCATAATAATCCAATCGCTCCGCAATCTGTGAAGACGTTAAATTCCCAGCTCCCTCACGCAGCATCCTGTTGGCAAACATAGCCTGCAACGGCTGTTCCTGATTCCATTGTCCGCCTCCTATCAGAAGATCGAAACGTACAACATCCTCGGTTCCCGCATGAATGATATTCAAAGGCATCCCGTTCTTCATCGTCCTCCTGTCGGGACGGGTTATACTGAATTCGCTTAGTTGGCGGATTGGCGGTGGGGTGGTTCTGTCCAGCATTTACTCCCCCTCCCTTTGTTTTAAAAATGCTTCGGCACGTGCCAGATCCTGAGGCGTATCAATGCCTATTGTCTCCACTTCACTGATTCCCACCTTAATAGTATAACCATTTTCCAGCCAACGAAGCTGCTCCAACGATTCAGCCAGCTCCAGCGAAGATTGTGGAAGCGAAGTTATTTCTTTCAGTACATCGGCCCGATAAGCATACAGACCGATATGTTTATAGTAAGTATGCCCTTTCAGCCAGCCTTCCTTCTCCACATTACGCTGGAAAGGAATGATGGAACGGCTGAAATACAAAGCATTCATATTCTTACCGACTACTACTTTGGGAGAGTTTACATTTTCCAAGGCTTCAAGCCCGTCATCCGGGATGAAAGGTTTCACCAAAGTCGCAATCTGTGTGGCAGGATCTTCAAAGCAAGCTTTCACGGCTTCAAGCTGTGATTTTTGAATAAAAGGTTCATCACCCTGGATATTTACAACCACATCATATCCTCGTCCTACTTTGGTATACGCTTCATAGCAACGGTCTGTGCCGCTTTTATGGTGAACGGAGGTCATGACCACTTTTCCGCCAAAAGCTTTTACGGCGGATTCAATGCGTTCATCGTCCGTCGCTACATATGCTTCATCCAATATGCCGGACACTTGTTCATAGACTCTCTGAATCACAGGCTTGCCTCCCAAGACGGCCAGAGGTTTGGCAGGAAAACGTGTAGAGGCATATCTTGCAGGAATAATTCCAATAAATTTCATGGTAGCATTTCTTTTATATATTCATGCAAAAGTAACAAAAACATTTCATACATTTGCACCATTAATGCAATAAATGTTATGGACGAACACCATTGTTTGCTTTGTATGGGCTCTAATACCAACCGTTACGCGCAACTCTCGGTTGCACGGGAAGCATTGCGCACCACGTTTCCCGACATTCATTTCGGCGAGATGATGGAAACGGAAGCTGTTGGCAGCGGCTTTCACTCCCCTTTCAGCAATCAACTGGCAAAATTCAGCACTACGCTTTCACCCGATTCCGTTCGTGATTTGTTTAAAGAATTGGAACGACGCAGCGGACGGATTCCCGAAGACAAGGCTCAAGGGGTGGTAAAACTGGATATTGACTTGCTGGTCTTTGACAATAAGATATTGAAACCGGAAGATATGGAAAGAGAATATATCCGCCGTGGAATGTCTGTGCTCTTTTAGAGCTTATACCTTATTATATACTAATCATTATCACCTTGTGATACCCCGCCTCCATCCCCCCCTATGGCAAACGATAGTGTTACTGAGAGGCCCAACCTGACAGGTGGGAAAACAGCTAAGTATTTTCATTGGCAGACCTAAGGCTTTCTACCAAGAAGGCTAAGGCTTTCCGGCCGTTCTATTTCTATCTCCATAGGCTTTGGAGTTAACTCCAAAGCCTATGGAGATAGAACATAACAGAAAGAAAAGCCTTAACCTGCCTCAAAAAAGAGATTAGCTTTCCTTGAAAAAAACATTTCATAAGAACAGAAAGCACATTTTTTTATCTCATCTGTTTGTTGTTTCCAATGATTCCTTATACATTTGCGTTTACTAACAATCCTGTTAAACAAAAATGATAATATGAAAGAAGAAACGAGCAATACAGAACAATCCATATTAAAAGCTGCTGAAAAAGAATTCCTTAAGAAAGGATTCTCCGGAAGCAAAACAACAGAAATAGCTAAGGAGGCTGGTGTAACCCATGCCATGCTGCATTATTATTTCCGTACAAAAGAGAATCTGTTCAACAAAGTATTTGAAGAAAAAGCCAGGCAACTGGCCGATACATTTCTTTCTCGTGTAGATGAGTCACTGCCTTTTTTGGAGAAAATAAAATGTTTCATTGAAGCACACTTCGACCTTTTGACTGCTAATCCCGAACTACCTTTATTTATATACAGGGAGATTCTGACCAATGAATGCGGAAAAGAAATTTGCCGTAAAACCTTGTTCCCTAATTTCCGGTTAGCAATCAGTCTGCTCGACCGGTCACTGCAAGAGGAAATAAAGAAGGGCACAATACGCCCCGTCAAGGCGGAAGATTTAATGGTCAGCGCCATTTCACTCAATATCTTTGTCTTTGTGGCAAACCCACTGATACAATTGTTTGTAGAAGAAAAAGGTGAAGAATATCATCAATATATGGAACGCAGAAAACAAGAAAATGTAGAAATCATATTAAGCAGATTAAGAATATGAAAAGGTTATTCATTCTCACAACCTTTCTTCTCGGCATCAGTCCCATTTGTTTGAATGCACAGGAACTCACGCTGGAAGAGTGTCAGCAGCAAGCCCAGGCGCATTATCCGCTGATTAAACGGTACGGACTGATTGAAAAGACGAAAGAATACAACATCTCTAACGCCGGCAAGGGTTATCTGCCACAGGTTTCATTGTCCGCTAAAGCCAGTTATCAATCGGATGTAACGGAAATACCCGTTGACCTGCCCGGAATTGATATTCGCGGCATACGCAAGGATCAATACCAAGCAAGCTATGTTGCAACTGGACCAAGTGGTATGGGACGGTGGTAACATCCGGGCACGGAAAGAGGTAACCCGTGCCACATCCGAAGTAGACAAACAGAAACTGGAAGTGGACATGTATGCCATCAACGAACGGGTAAACCAACTTTTTTTTGGCATCCTGTTATTGAAAGAGCAATTGAAGCAAAACCAGCTTATGCAGGAAGAATTACAAAGGAATTATGACAATGTTGCAGCATATGTAAAGAATGGCATTGCCAATCAAGCCGATTTGGATGCTGTAAAAGTGGAACAATTGAACAACATACAGCAACGTCATACTCTGGAAGCCACCTATCGTGCTTACGGCGAGATGTTGAAGATCATGATTAACCACCCTACTCCTTTAACCGAAAACACACTAAAGAAACCAGATGTAAATGCCTTATTATATAAAGGAGAAGCCTATTCTACAGAATTCATCCGACGTCCGGAACTTAACTTGTTTGCGGCACAGAACCAGCAACTGGAGGCGCAACGTAAACAACTTACCGCCAAGAACCTCCCCCGATTAGACTTATTCGTGCAAGGCGCATACGGCAACCCGGGACTGAATATGCTGAAAAATGAATTTTCGGCCTATTACGTAGCAGGCGTACGCCTTTCCTGGAACTTCGGCAACCTATATACTCGTAAGAATGAATCTCGCCAATTAATACTGAATCAACAGGATGTGAACGTACAGAAAGAAACGTTCTTGTTTAACACTCATCTGGAAATCACTCAAAACAACAGTGAAATTAAGAAACTGACGGAACTGATGAAGAACGATGAGGAGATTATCACCCTACGTAACAACATAAAAAAATCAGCCCAAGCAAAAGTTGCCAACGGAACACTGACCGTTACAGAAATGTTACGTGAAGTAACAGCCGAGAACATTGCCATGCAGGATAAAATCCTGCATGAAATTCAGTTATTGTCAGCCATTTACGAATTAAAATATACAACAAACCAATATGAGAACAAATAAATATATCTTACTTGCCGCCACTCTGCTCGGTTTATCCTCTTGCGGAAACAAGAGAGGCGACTATGATGCATCAGGTACATTTGAAGCTACCGAAGTAATTGTATCCTCCGAAGCCAATGGCAAGATCATGCAATTCAACATAGAAGAAGGACAGTTATTAAAGGCCGGGGAAGAAGTGGGGTGCATAGATACCTTACAACTCTATTTGAAAAAGATGCAGTTACTGGCCAGCGGTAAAGCGATAGCCAGCAAAAGCACGGACATCAATAAACAGATAGCTGCCACAAAAGAACAAATCGGCAAAGCCGAATATGAAAGAAAACGCACAGAAAACTTGCTGAAGGAAAATGCCGCCACCCAAAAACAAATAGATGATATTGACTCCCAGATTGCCGTTCTGAAAAAACAGTTGGAAGCACAGATCTCTACGCTTCAGCGCGGCAATGCCAGTATCACAGAAGAAAGCTCGGCCTACGAAATACAAGTAGCCCAACTGGATGACCAGCTTCGCAAATGTCACATTACCAGTCCGATTTGCGGAACAGTACTGGCCAAATATGCCGAAGCCGGGGAACTGGCCACGCAAGGAAAACCTTTATTTAAAGTGGCGGATGTACAACATCTTTTTTTACGCGCCTATATCACCGCCGATCAATTATCCCAACTGAAATTAGGAGATAAAGTAAAAGTGTTTTCTGATTTAGGGAAAGATGACCGCCGGGAATACGAAGGGACAATCACCTGGATTTCAGACAAATCGGAATTCACCCCTAAAACAATCCAGACACGTGACGAACGCGCCAATCTGGTATACGCCACAAAGATAGCAGTAAAGAATGACGGATACATCAAGATAGGCATGTACGGAGAAATGAAGAAATAAATAAGACAATGGATTATATCGTTTCTGTCAAAGGAGTTAGCAAAAGCTACGGTGAAGTTCAAGCCCTGAAAGATGTATGCTTTGAGGTGAAACCGGGAGAAATCTTCGGGCTTATCGGACCGGACGGTGCAGGAAAGACTACTCTTTTCCGCATTCTCACCACATTGGTGCTAGCCGATGAAGGAAAAGCGGAAGTCTGCGGGCAGGATGTGGTGAAGAATTACAAAGAGATACGCCGGCAGGCAGGATATATGCCGGGACGTTTTTCCTTATACCAGGATTTGTCCGTAGAAGAGAATCTCACTTTCTTTGCCACGCTTTTCAATACCACTATCCGGGAGAACTACGCATTGGTAAAGGGTATCTACCAACAAATAGAACCTTTCAAACACCGGCGTGCCGGAAAACTATCCGGCGGCATGAAACAAAAGCTGGCTCTGAGTTGCGCATTGATTCACAGGCCTTCCATACTGTTCTTGGACGAACCTACCACCGGTGTGGACCCTGTATCCAGAAAGGAGTTCTGGGACATGCTGCTGAAATTGAAACAAGAAGGTCTTACCATCATTGCGGCAACGCCTTACCTGAACGAGATGAAATGCTGTGACCGTATTGCATTTATCCGTGAAGGAAAGATTCAAGGCATTGACACTCCGGACCGTATTCTTCAACAGTTCAGTTCGATCCTTTCTCCTGAAGGGCTCTCTTTTAATGAGCCGCAAGTCACCGGGCGATACGCCATAGAAGTAGAAGGCTTGACCAAACAATTCGGCAATTTCACGGCAGTGGACCATATCTCATTCAAAGTGAGACAGGGAGAGATTTTTGGTTTCCTAGGTGCTAATGGTGCCGGAAAAACAACAGCCATGCGCATGTTATGCGGTTTATCACAACCTACCGGGGGAAAAGGTACAGTAGCGGGCTTTGACATAGCCACGCAATACGAGCAGGTTAAAAAGAAGATCGGATATATGAGCCAGAAGTTCTCACTGTATGAAGATTTAAAAGTATGGGAGAACATCCGGCTATATGCAGGGATTTATGGAATGAGTGACAAGGAGATCGCTGAAAAAACAGACAAGGTGCTGGAACAATTAGGGCTCTTGAATGAGAAAAACACATTGGTCCGGTCACTTCCCCTGGGATGGAAACAAAAGCTGGCTTTCTCGGTAGCTATTTTCCATGAGCCGAAGATCGTTTTTCTGGATGAACCGACAGGAGGGGTAGACCCTGCCACACGCCGTCAGTTCTGGGAATTGATTTATCAGGCGGCAGAACGGGGAATCACCGTCTTCGTTACCACCCACTATATGGATGAAGCGGAATACTGTAACCGGATTTCAATGATGGTGGATGGAAAAATCGAAGCACTGGACACCCCACAACGGTTAAAAGAACGGTTTCATGCCCAAGATATGGATGAAGTATTCAGACAGTTGGCACGCAAGGCTGTAAGAAGTTGAAAAAAAGATAAAGAAAAAAGAGAATGAAGCAATTTATATCATTCGTGCGAAAAGAATTCTATCACATTTTCCGGGACCTCCGGACGATGCTGATATTATTAGGTATGCCTGTCGTACAAATTATTCTTTTCGGTTTTGCCATCACCACCGAAGTAAAGAATGTAAAAGTAGCTGTGCTGGATTTCTCAAAAGATGTATCCACCCGGCAAATCATCGACAAACTGGATGCCAGTGACTATTTCAATGTCAACAAGATACTGTATGACAACAACGAGATAGAGGAAACACTCCGGAAAAGCAGTTCGGACCTGATCATTGTGTTTGAGGCTGGTTTCGATAACAATCTGCGGCATACCGGTAAAGCCCGAGTACAACTGATAGCCGATGCCACCGATCCCAACAATGCTACCATACTGACCTCTTACGCATCCAATATTATTGCAGATTATCAGCAAAGCCGGATCATGCAACAACAATCACCCATACAGATTATCCCCCAAATAAAGTTATTGTACAATCCGGGTATGCAAAGCGCCTACAATTTTGTGCCGGGAGTAATGGGATTGATTTTAATGTTGATATGCGCCATGATGACTTCCATCTCTATTGTCCGCGAAAAAGAAACCGGTACGATGGAAGTATTGCTGGTATCTCCCGTACGTCCGCTATGGATGATTATAGCCAAAATGGTACCTTACTTTGTGCTGTCATGCGTCAATCTGGTTACAATTCTGTTGCTGTCTGTTTATGTATTACATGTTCCGGTAGCAGGCAGTCTTTTTTCGTTGGCTTTGCTCTCATGGATCTTCATCGTAGTATCTCTGCTGTTGGGATTATTGGTTTCCACTATCGCCCGTACCCAAGTGGAAGCCATGCTGTTTTCGGGAATGGTACTGATGATGCCTACCGTTCTACTTTCCGGCATGATATTCCCCATCGAGAATATGCCTCTTCCTTTACAGCTGATTTCAAATGTCATCCCTGCCAGATGGTATATTGTCGGAATCAAGAAAATCATGATTGAAGGATTGGGTATCAGTTATGCACAGAGAGAAATGGGTATACTTATGCTGATGGCTGTTGTCCTTTTAATCATCAGCCTAAAAAAGTTTAACAAACGATTAGAATAAGTTCCGGAAGATATGATAAAGTATTTATTAGAAAAAGAATTCAAGCAGTTACTGCGCAACCCGATGCTTCCGCGGATGCTACTCGTATTTCCCTGTATTATCCTGCTGGTGTTGCCTTGGGCCGCAAACTTCGAAATCAAAAATATGAATCTCAGCATAGTGGATAATGACCGCAGCCCCTATTCTACCCGATTAGTACAGAAAGTGGGAGCTTCCGAATATTTTCATCTGATAGATGTATCAAACAACTATCAGGAAGCAATGCAATGCATTGAAAAAGGAGATGCCGACCTCATTTTGGAAATCCCGCCACACTTTGAACGCGATTTGCTGAAAACCGGTGTAGCAAAAGTACTGGTTTCAGCCAACACCGTAAACGGAACGAAAGGAACGTTGGGAAGTTCCTACCTCAGTAATATAGTGAATGCCTATGCCACTGAAATCCGGATTTCCCATTCCGGCTCTATTTCTCCCTCCCCAGTGATAAAAATAGATACCCAAGGACGTTTCAACCCCTATCTGGATTATAAGGTATTTATGGTTCCGGCACTGATGGCGCAATTGTTGATGATGTTATGCGGCTTTCTGCCTGCTCTTAATATTGTGAGTGAAAAAGAATTCGGAACCATCGAACAAATCAATGTGACTCCTGTAAGCAAGTTCACTTTCATTCTGGCCAAGCTGATTCCTTACTGGGTAACCGGCATGCTGATCCTCACAATCAGTATCATTCTGGCATGGTTAGTCTATGGTCTGATTCCGGCCGGTCATTTATGGCTGCTTTATTTCTTCGCATTGCTGTTCATTATCGTCATTTCGGGTATGGGACTGGTAGTTTCCAACTATTCCCGAACCATGCAGCAGGCCATGTTTGTCATGTTTTTCTTTGTGATTATCATCATGCTGATGAGCGGATTATTCACCCCCATCAACAGTATGCCTGAGTGGGCTCAAGCCATCCTGTCTCTTATACACATCTGACGCTGCCGA
>ENA-OYYZ01001455-OYYZ01001455.1-human-gut-metagenome-genome-assembly--contig:-NODE-1455-length-9948-cov-4.202264_pt1 | contig 9948 bp, 7 predicted proteins | sample MGYA00243256_ERZ653463 | MGnify/ENA primary metagenome ERZ653463 (study PRJEB26926, sample SAMN06165173) | human gut metagenome | biome: ENVO:00009003; feature: ENVO:2100002; material: ENVO:00002003... | reverse complement strand
CTCGTGGGCTCGGAGATGTGTATAAGAGACAGGTCATAGGCCAGCTTCTTTGCGGCCTCGTAGCTACTCAGGCCGAACAGCCGCGCCACAAAGTTAATCACGTCCCCGGTGACCCCGCAACCAAAGCAGTAGAAGTAATCCCTGTTCAGCTTCATGCTGGGATGCAGGTCATCGTGGAAGGGGCAGCAGATCATGTCCCCCCGGTTGACCTTGCAGCCGTAGTGCTCGGCGGCCTGCTTCACAGTGACAGCAGATTTTACAGTTTCAAACAAATTCATAGGCTTTGCCCTCCATCATTTATTGACGGTATCTGCCCGTCTGCCTGAATATACGGGGAAAAAGCCTATAGGCCGAAAAATCCGTTAAAAGTGCAAGAAATGAAAAATCGCCACCCTGAAATCTTGCAAAAATGCAAGACATCAGAGCGGCGAGACCAGCGGAAAGCATTTGCCCACGCTGGTTTTATAAGGTATAATGAAAGCAGAGAGTTTACAGGAAAGAGGTGTGTGTCACATGGAGGGAGCCTATCTGCCCGGCAATATCCGGCAGCGGATGCAGGAGCTTATGAAGGAACATAAAATTACCCAGGCACAGCTGGCGACCCGCATCGGCAGCACCGAGAGCGCCATCAGCCGGTTTGTCAGCGGCAAGACCGATAAGATCAGCACAGAACATTTGCTCCGCATTGCAAAAGTGTTTGAAGTCTCCACAGATTTCCTTCTGGGGGAAGTCAACACACCCGACCGGACAAATTTTGATATTGAAGAACTGGGCCTGTCAGTGCAGGCGGCGCGGAATCTGTACACCGGGAAAGCCAATGCTGAAATTGTCAACCGCCTGTTGGAAAGCCCGCGCTTTGCAGAAGTAACCTACATGATCGAGCAATATTTTGACGATACGCTGACCGCCGGTTTCGCCGGGCAGAACCAGATGCTTACCACCCTCAGCGCCATGCTGCGCCGGAATGTGAAAACGGATGCCGCTGTGCAGGCTGCCAGAACTGTCAACCGGCAGAAAGTTCCTGTCTATCAGGCAGACCTCACGATGATACAGAATACTTTTATGGCGGCATTGCGGGAAGTAAAAAAAGAGATCGGTAACGATTTTACGGCGGCACAAACCTTGACCAAGGGCATCACCCAGCAGATGTTCTCCGAGTTGACAAAAGGCCAGGATGTCCAGGCACCGACCATCACGCCAGAAATGATTTCCGCCGCTGTCACCCAGAGCGCGGCAGGGATGGACGGTGTGCAAAAGGAAGCGTTGGACAAGTTTGGTCAGGCGTTGACGGAATTTCTCCAATCCACCTTAGACCACGCGCAGGAGAAACAAAATGCCGGCCCTGAGCAATGAGCGGCTGTGCAAGCTGGCGCAGGCAGGGGATACGGCTGCCCGTGATATTTTGCTGGAAAACAATCTGGGATTCATCCGAAAAATCGCGTTGGAGCAATACCGGAGCATGGGTCTGGATGAAAATGATATTGGAATGGATTTAGATGATTTAGTGCAGGAGGGAAGTATCGGCCTGCTGAACGCGATTCCTTTATTTGACGCCGGACGGGGTATGAAATTCCTGACCTATGCGGCACCGGCGATCCGCAATGCCATGACGGACTGCATTCGCGCAGCCCTCGCTCAGTTTGAACAACGGATGGTGGATAAGAAAGACGGCCCCGGCTTCCAGAGAGTATATCTGGATGACGTTCTCTCAGATGATGAACGGATGCTGCGAATCGAAGCCATAGCCGACCCTTACACTCAAACGCCAGAGCAAATCTATATCCAAAAAGAACAGCTAATGGAATTGTATGCGGCGATGGACAAGCTGACTGCCAGAGAGCAGACTTATCTGCTGTATCGCTATGGATTTACCGATGGTATTGAGCACCCGCTGATCGGCACAGCACTCCATTTCCATCTCAGCGAGAGCCGGACGAAGAAGGTTGAGGGCGAGGCGATGGACAGTCTGCGCGGGAAGCTGCCGTGGTGGTTCTGATACGATGGTAAGCAGCTGCTGACGGGGCTTTGATATACCTTTGTTCCGCAGATGACAAGGATGGCAGACAGTGCATATTCGCACCGCCTGCCATCCTTTTTCTGTCGCTCATGCCGCCCCGTAAGGGGCAACCTTTCCCGCCAGAACGCCGCAACTGTAGCCACACTTTCCGGGGCGTGCTACAATTCCGGCTGCCATCTGCTCCACAAAGGTATAACACACTAGACTTTCCTACGGAAAATCGTGTGCCAACAGGGATGCTGCTCGCCCCTATTGGAAACCCAGAGCCAAAGAGGCTGCGCCCCTCTGGACACCCCGCCTGTCCGTGCAGTGACTATCCATCCTGTTCCCACACAATGGATGCTCCTCTGCCCGAACAGGCAAAACAGGCACAGAGATTTGCCCGGGTGGCGGGCAGATTACTGTGCCTGTTTTTGTTCAGCGGTGGCTGGGCAAAGCATACGCGGAAGCCTTGCAGAACCCTCGGTCTTGGTTGGAGATTTTCGTATTGAAGTGCGAAAACTAATTGTCCCAAGTCCCTATATCTGGTATAATAAAACAGTCGAATTTTCTGACCGGAGGTACCCATATGGCCATCTCTTACAATAAGCTCTGGAAACTGCTCATTGATCGCAAAATGAGCAAGGCAGACTTACGCCGAGCGGCGGGAATCGCTCCCAATACTATGACAAAACTAAACCGCGATGAAGAAGTGACCCTAGAAACACTCGGGAAAATTTGTGGTGTGTTAAAAGTCAATGTCGGAGATATTGTGGATATTTTTCCTGATGCTCCATAACAAGATAGAAAGAGAGGGAGATCTATGACTCCATTTGAAATTGTAACTGCCATTTTGAACTTGCTTGCACTTATCCTGATTCCCATAATAGCCGTGATAATTGGTCAGCATTTGCAAAATGTTTCAGCAAAACGAAAAGATAAAATGGACGTGTTTAAGACGATGATGATGAACAGAATCGGCTGGTCCGTTGAAGGTACACGAGCCATGAACATTATTGATATTGTTTTTTCGGATGATAAAAATGTTCGACAGGCTTGGAGTGAATATTATCATGCTCTTTGTGTCAAGGACCCAGATGAAATACAGTTAAAGCAAATGCAGCAAGCACAAGATAAATTACTTGAGAAAATGGCTATTTCTCTTGGATATAAGGATAAAATCACATGGGAAACCATTCAGAATCCTTATGTTCCGAAAGGGATGATGGAGGCAATGGATCAGCAACAGATCATCCAAAAAGGACAGACAGAGCTTGCAAAGGTAGCTGGTGCGTTTGCTCAAATGATCAATACTAACGCAGCCAATCAAGCGCCAAACCGACAGGAGGATAATCCCCATGCCAACACTTGAATGGATTGGAAAAGATAAGGTGGTCAATCACCACCAGGAGGTGCCTTATCGGGTGCTGGAGCGCCAGTACAGCTATGATGAAGCCGGACAGCACGCCGAGGACAACGGCAGCGAAAACATGATTATCCACGGCGACAATCTGGAGGCGCTGAAAGCCCTGCTGCCCCAGTACGAGGGCAAGGTGAAGTGCATCTATATCGATCCGCCTTACAACACTGGCAACGAAGGCTGGGTGTACAACGATAACGTCAATGACCCCAAAATCAAAAAGTGGTTGGGTGAAGTGGTTGGCAAAGAGGGCGAGGACCTTTCCCGGCACGATAAGTGGCTGTGCATGATGTACCCCCGTTTGAAGCTGTTGCAGCGACTGTTAGCGGATGATGGAGTTATTTTTATCAGTATTGATGATACCGAGTATGCCAATCTGAAACTAATTTGCGATGAGATTTTTGGAAGCAGCTGCTTTGTATCAAATATTTCATGGCAGCGGACATATTCTACCCGAAACGACTCCAAAGGAATTGTGAACGAAGTGGAGCACCTGATTGTTTACAGTAAACAGCCAGGCTGGAGTCCTAACAAACTTCCAAGAACAGCCGAAATGAATGCTAAATATAAGAATCCAGATAACGATTATGCCCCATGGAGATCTGACAATGCCTTTGCAGCAGATGCTTCAACCCATCAAGGAATGGTTTACGCTATCCAACACCCTATGACCGGAGAATTACTTTATCCAAGTAATGGAGCGCACTGGAGATATTCACAAGATGTTATGTTAGAGACAATGCGCGGCTGGTGCGATTATGAACTACGGGACCTGAATGACGCAAAGGAACGTGCTGCTGTATGCGGTGTTCCAGAATCCGAAGTGCGCAAAGGGGTTCAGGCTATCGTTTTGTCAAAATCTTTGGAAGAATCTGCTGTACGAGCAAAAGAGGTATACAAGCGCGGTCAGTGGCCTCGTTTCTTTTTTACTAAAGGCGGAAAAGGCGGTATTGCCCGAAAAACATACCTTGAAAATGTAGGTGGAAAACTTCCTACTAATTTTTGGCCGTTTTCTGAGACAGGACATACGGACGAAGCCAAAAAAGAGATGCTGGCAATTTTCAATGGGAAAGCAACTTTTGACACACCTAAGCCCCGCCGATTGTTGGAATATGTACTCACGATTGCAGGTAATCAAGATACTCTGATTCTCGACTCCTTTGCCGGTTCCGGCACTACCGCCCACGCTGTGCTGAACATGAACAAGGCCGACGGCGGCAACCGTAAATTCATCCTTGTTGAAATGATGGACTACGCCGACAGCATCACCGCCGAGCGTGTTAAACGGGTGATTGACGGCTACGGCGAGGACAAAAAAGCCGTGGAAGGCACCGGCGGCAATTTCAGCTACTATGAGCTGGGGCCTGTGCTTCTGCTGCCGGACGGCAACCTCAACGAAGAAGTAGGCCCGCAAAAAATCCGGGAATACGTCTACTACATGGAGACCAAAGAGCCCCTGCCCGCCGAACAGCCCACGGACGAGCCTTACTTCATGGGCCTGTGCCGCAACACCGCCTATTACTTCTACTATGAGCGGGAACGTGTCACTACGCTGGATCATGCCTTTTTAGCTACCGTCCAGACCAAAGCCGAGGGCTACACCATCTATGCTGACCTGTGCGCCATCCCGCAGGAGACGCTGCGCCGCCACAACATCACCTTTAAGAAAATCCCCCGGGATATTGCCCGGCTGTAAAGGAGCGTGAAGAAATGGAACTGAAATCTTATCAAAAAGAAGTCATTGCCGATCTTGCGCGCTACCTGGAGCTGGTGGTGGAACTGCAAAGCCCGGCAAAGGCGTATCAAGCCCTCTGGAACGAAAAGAATGTTCTGGTGGGTTTTGGCGGTATGCCCAACTATGTGAATGTGCTCCCCGGCGTGCCCCATGTGTGCGCTAAGGTACCCACCGGCGGCGGCAAGACCTATATTGCCGCCAGTTCTCTGCGGACAATTTTTGACGCCATGCCTCAGCGCCGGGCCAAGGCCGTTGTATGGTTGGTGCCCTCCGAGGCCATTCTGACCCAGACCCGCAAGGCACTGGAAAATCCAGACCATCCCTATCGTCAGCGGCTGGATGTGGATTTTGGCGGGCGGGTGCAGGTGTACTCCAAAGAGCAAGCCCTCATGGGACAAAACTTCACCCCTTCCGCCGTGACAGAACAGCTTTCCTTGTTTGTGCTCAGCTATGATTCCTTCCGTACCAGCAAAAAGGAAGGCCGCAAAGCCTATCAGGAGAACGGTTATCTGGCCGAGTTTGCAAAATGGATGGATGATCCGTCCGTTCTGCTGGCCGATACCGATGAGACGGCGCTGATCCAGGTGATCCGCTATCTGAATCCGGTGGTTATCGTGGACGAGAGCCACCATGCCACTTCGGATTTGAGCGTGGAAATGCTGCAAAACTTCAATCCCAGCTTTGTGTTTGACCTGACCGCCACCCCCAAGAAGAAAAGCAACATCATCTCTTTTGTGGACGCTGCACGGCTGAAAAAGGCCAACATGGTTAAGCTACCGGTCATCGTGTATAACCGGAAATCTCAGGCCGATGTGTATGGAGATGCTATCGCCATTCGCGCCAAGCTGGAGGCACAGGCCAAACGGGATCAGGAAACCAGTGGGCGCTATATTCGTCCCATCGTTCTGTTCCAAGCCCAGCCCCGCAACAATGCGGACAGCACTACATATGAAAAAATCAAGAAAACACTGGTGGACGGCGGCATTTCCGAAAAGGAAATTGCCATCAAAACCGGCGATAAGGACGAGCTGAAAAATGTGGACTTGCTGTCCCCCGACTGCCCCATCCGGTACATTATCACCGTGAATGCCCTGAAAGAGGGCTGGGACTGCCCCTTTGCCTATGTGCTGGCCACGGTGGCAAACCGCACTTCTACCGTGGATGTGGAACAGATTTTGGGGCGTGTGCTTCGTCTACCCTACACGCAGAAAAACAGCAGTGAAGTGCTGAATCTCTCCTATGTCATTACATCTTCCGCAGACTTCCACCAGACACTGGAGAAGGTCGTGGCCGGGTTGAACAGCGCCGGTTTCAGCAACCGTGACTACCGGGCACAGGATGTGGACGTTCCCATTACGGCTGCACCCACCTCTGAACCGGAGCAGCTTTCCATGGCTCCTTCTCTTACCGATGAAACGGATCTGCCAGAGGTGGACGGCACAGATTTGAAGGCGCGTTTTGAAGCGGCGACACATGAGGCGGAGCAATCCGTGCAGGATGGAACCATGCAGTCTGACCCCATGCTGTCACAGGCTCTGCAACAGAACAAAACCTATGAGGACGAGATCAACCAGGCCGACAATACTGCTTTGAGCCAGGCTCCATCGGAGGTGCGCGACAAGATGAATCAGTTCCGAATGAATGAGGAATTTGCAGATGAAGCCGCTGCCTTGCGCTTCCCCCAGTTTATGCTGGAGACTGGTCCCAGCCTGTTTTCGGAAGCCCACGAAACCCTGGAACTAGAGCATTTGGAGGGGGGCTTCTCTCTGCGGGACAAAGACGCTCATGTGGATTTCACGACGGTCAACGCTGAGATGGCACGGGTGGATGTAGACGATAGCAAAGACAGTACCGCAAAGGCGTGGCGGCTGTCTGGCGGCGACAGCGCCTTTTTCCGGGAGTGGTTCAACACCCAGCCCTCGGAAAAGCGGCTTTCTCTGTGTAAGGGCATTATCAAACAAAAGCTGTCTAAGATGAACTGCGTCAACGACCGGGAGTTGGATGAATATATCGACCGCGTGATCGGCACCATGAGCGAAGATCAGCTCTCCGAGCTGGAGCAGTCGCCGTATCCCTATGTCGTGAAAATTCAGGGAAAGGTAAAGGAATTGATTGCCCAGCATCGCTCCGGCGTCTTTGATACCTGGCTGGAGCAGGACAAGATTTCCTGCCTGCCCAACTATGCGCTGCCAGCGGTGATCTCCCCAACGGCATTTACCTCGATGGTTCCGAAATCGCTCTATACCGCCGAAGAAGATATGAACGAGTACGAGTTCAAGGTGGTGTGGGCACTGTCAGAACTGGGCAACGTCAAGTGGTGGCACCGGAATATCTCCAGACTAGGCTTCCAGATTAACGGCCCCGTTCATGCTTACCCGGACATCATCGTGATGCTCCACAGTGGAAAGGTACTGATGGTGGAGACCAAGGGCGATCACCTGGATAATGATGAGTCCAAGGAGAAAGCCAAAATCGGTGACCAGTGGGCGAAGCTGGCTGGAAAACAGTACAAGTATTACATGGTGTTTGAGACCAAGCAGCCGGACTATCCGGGCGCGTATTCTCTGGAGCGGTTTATGGAGATTGTGAAAGAATTGTAATGCAACTAGGCTTCTTTCAAGGAGAAACTTGTGTTATGTGTTCATTTGGAACAGGCATCTAAGATAGAAGGTGATTAATAGTCTAATGGTTAATATAAACGGAAAAGAATGGATGAATTTAACTCCAGCAGATATCCAGTCTGCTATTTCTGAAATAGATTTCGATGAATCATTCTATTTTGAACTCAAAGATGATAGAGTTTCCCCTAAAAAAATGATGGAAGAAGTATCTGCTTTTTCAAATACGTTTGGCGGCTATATTTTCCTTGGCGTTTCTGATGACAAACAGATTGAAGGTTGTGCCGAATGGAACGAGCAGAGAATTCATACAGCAATTCACGACTCTATAACGCCTACTCCTTCTTTTGATGTGAAAAAGTTTACCTTTGACACCAGCGTTGTATATGTAATTAAAATTGACGAGGGTTCCGAACCGCCATACATAACTAGTAGTGGTAAGATTTATGAACGACTTTCATCTGGTTCGTTTGCCATCAAGGATTCTTCAAAGCTTTCGCAAATCTACAATAAAAGAGAACAGCTGCTGGCCAAAATGGAGAAGAAAGTATCAATACCACCAGTGTATGAAAACTCCAATAACATATACGGATATGTTGATATTGGTTTCACCTTGGTAGCATCTGATATTCAAGTTGCTATTGATACCTTTAATGGAGTAGACTTGAAGGCAATCGCTGAAGGATTAGCAACTGAGATGCCATCATTTAATCTATCATACGTTGGGAATTCCATCGTTTATACCCCAGGAGGAGTGTCCACTCAAAACGGGCACCTACCCGCGCACACAAATAATTTTCTTGAGATAATGGCTGATGGTAGCTCAAGAATGAGGATCTTGCTGATAAATAATGATCCAGAAGATTCGAGTGTAAACATGACACTCCCAATGGCTATACTAAGCTCATATAAAAAAGCATATACCAATATAATGGGGATGTTATTCCCACATAAGGTGGCATATGCAAAAAAATATGAATCACTAACTGTGAGAAAACAATTCCAACCTGTTATGTATTATGACGATTTCGTCCTTGAAGTACATCCAGATTGGCAAAAAGATAACATCAAAATGTGGGAAGCAATTCAAAACCATCGCAAAATTTTTGGAACCACTACTATTGTGACTGATGATCGTATTCCTAAGACTGGCCTTTATACGATTGATAAACGCCATCTTGAGCTTTGGGGGAAAGAGTATAACGCGGAGTCCATCATTGATGAATTGTTTTTCTCACGATATACCACATTAGGAGCTGTTTCAATTTTAGAAAATGACTGAAGTCCGAGAGCTAGGACACCACCATATGTTAATTAAATAAAACAACACCGGCGGAGCTACAATTTCTCCGCCGGTGCTACTATGTGATTAAGTTAATCCGTCAGATAAACCAACTCTGAACTCTGATACATGCTTAGTGATTGTGTCAGAAAAGCAACGACTCCTCAAATCATTCTAAAATGCTTCAGTGCCGCCATAATAGCCGCTTCCTTTTCCGGCGGGCACTGCGGCACTTTGGCATCTTCTTTCTTTGACAGATTATAATTCTGCCCCACATCTAGCCCGCACTTCCGCTTAACCTGGGAGATATACAGGCTGGACACCTTCAGGCCGTGCTTTTCCAGCACATAGGCTTTGATCTCATCATAGGTGGCTTTACTCTCCGCCGATGTCAAATCCAGCTCGTCCAGATTCAACTCCACCTCGATATGCTGCTTGGTATTGAGTTTGGACAAAAGTACAACCGTCTCGACATGCCGGGTGCGGGGGAAAAGGTCGACGGGGACGGCGGTTACCAGGTTGTACCCATTCGCCGCAAAATACGTGAGATCCCGGGCCAGGGTGGCCGGGTCACAGCTGACATAGACGACTCGGGCGGGCGCCATGTCGCTAACTGTATGACACAGTGCTTCTCCGCAGCCTTTGCGTGGCGGGTCCAGTACTACGACATCCGGTGTGAGCCCCTGTTCCTTTAGATGTTGGGCGGCCTGAGGGGCATCCATGCACAAAAATTCGGCATTCTCAATTCCGTTTGTTTTGGCATTTTCCCGGGCGTTTTCAACGGCTTCGGGCACGATTTCCACACCGATGACTTTTTTTACCTTGTGGGCCATGGAAAGGCCGATGGTACCGGCCCCGCAGTAGAGATCTGTCTCTTATACACATCTCCGAGCCCAC
>ENA-OYYZ01001451-OYYZ01001451.1-human-gut-metagenome-genome-assembly--contig:-NODE-1451-length-9965-cov-4.483350_pt1 | contig 9965 bp, 6 predicted proteins | sample MGYA00243256_ERZ653463 | MGnify/ENA primary metagenome ERZ653463 (study PRJEB26926, sample SAMN06165173) | human gut metagenome | biome: ENVO:00009003; feature: ENVO:2100002; material: ENVO:00002003... | reverse complement strand
TCGGTGGTGATGGCGTCCACGCCGCAGCCGAAGGACACCATCTGCACCAGGTTCAGGCGCTTGTCGCCGCTGTCGGCCACGAACTTGGCCGCCGCGTACAGCCGGGCGTGATAGGTCCACTGGTTCAACACGTGGGTGGGGAATTTGGTCTCCAGCTCGCTGACGGAGTCCTCCGTGACCAGCACGGCCCCGCACTCACAGATGAGCTTATCAATGCCGTGGTTGATCTCCGGGTCCAGGTGGTAGGGCCGGCCGGAGAGCACGATCACCGGCAGGTCCTTCTCCTTGGCCAGGGCCAGATACTCCTGGCCCTTTTTGTGGATGCGCTCCATGTGGGCGTAGTACTCCTCATAGGCGGCGTCGGAAGCGGCTTTCACTTCCTTCTCCGGGATGGGGTCGAAGTACTGGGCCAGGATGTTAGTCATCTTGCCGGGGAAGTCCTTGCGCCGGTGGAGGCCCACATAGTCGTAGATGAACTTCACGTTCTCCAGGGCGGCGATGTTGGCGTCCAGCACCTCGGGATAATAGGCCACCACGGGGCAGTTGTAGTGGTTGTCCCCCAGGTGCTCGTCCAGGTTGTAGCTCATGCAGGGGTAGAAGATGGCGTCGGGCTTCTGGTCCAGCAGGGCCTCGATGTGGCCGTGCATCAGCTTGGCCGGGTAGCATACGGTATCCGAGGGGATGGTGTGCTGGCCCCGGAAGTAGAGCTTGCGGTCGCTCTCCGGCGAGTGGAACACCCCAAAGCCCAGCTTGGTGAAGAAGGTGTACCAGAAGGGGTACAGCTCGAACATATTCAGGCCCATGGGGATGCCGATGGTGCCCCGGGGGCCGGTGCAGGGCTTGTAAGAGGCCAGCAGCTCCTTTTTATAGTCGTACAGGTTGTACTGGGCGGTGGGGCTCTCCTTTTTCAGGGGCTTGTCGCAGCGGTTGCCCGCGATGTACCGGGCGCCGTTTGCGAAGGTGTTCACCGTCAGGCGGCAGTGGTTCTGGCAGCCGTTGCAGGTGATGGCCCTTACCTCATGGGTGAAGGAGGTAAGCCCCTCCGGCCCGATGATGGTGCTGTGGCCCCGGCCCTTCTCCTTGGAGTAGAGGGCCGCGCCGTAGGCGCCCATCAGCCCGGAGACAGAGGGCCGGATGACGTATTTGCCAATCTCCTTCTCAAAGGCCCGCAGCACCGCGTCGTTTAAAAAGGTGCCGCCCTGCACCACGATGTGGTCGCCCAGGCTGCGGGCGTCCACCACGCGGATGACCTTGTACAGGGCGTTTTTCACCACGCTGGTGGAAAGGCCCGCGGAGATGTTCTCAATGGAGGCGCCGTCCTTCTGGGCCTGCTTCACGGAGGAGTTCATAAACACCGTGCAGCGGGAGCCCAGGTCCACGGGGCTGTCGGCAAAGAGGCCCAGCTTGGCGAAGTCCGCCATCTCATAGCCCAGGGCCCCGGCGAAGGTCTGCAGAAAGCTGCCGCAGCCGGAGGAGCACGCCTCGTTTAGGAAGATGTTGTCGATGGTGCCGTTTTTGATCTTAAAGCACTTGATATCCTGGCCGCCGATGTCGATGATGAAGTCCACCTGGGGGTCGAACTTCTTGGCGGCGGTGAAGTGGGCAATGGTCTCCACCACGCCCATGTCCAGGCCGAAGGCGTTTTTGATGATCTCCTCGCCGTAGCCCGTGGAGGCGGAGGAGAGGACCTGAATCCCGGGGAATTTCTGGTAGAGCTCCTGGAGGAAGTCCCGCACCAGGGGCACCGGGTTGCCAGAGTTGGGCAGGTAGCGGGAGAAGATGATCTCCTCCTTGGAGTTGACCGCCACAGCCTTCACCGTGGTGGAGCCGGCGTCGATGCCCACATAGGCCGCTTTGTCCTCCAGCAGGGGGGCGTCGGTGGGGACGCTGTCCTTCTGGTGGCGCAGGAGGAACTCCTGATACTCCTCCTCGTCGTGGAAGAGGGCGGCGCTGCTCTGGTAGTGGTGGCTGGAGCTGTAATGGGCAATGCGGTCCGTAATCTCCGCCAGGCCGAACTCCTCGCCGGTATGGGAGAGGGCCGCGCCCGCCGCCACATAGTACAGGGAATTTTCCGGGCACAGGCCCTTCACGCCCAAAATGCGGTCAAAGGCCGCCCGCAGCTGGGAGAGGAAGGTCAGAGGCCCGCCCAGGTACACCACCTTGCCCTCAATCTCCCGGCCCTGGGCCAGGCCCGCGATGGTCTGGTTCACCACGGCGGTGAGGATGCTCTGGGCGATGTCGTTCTTCTGGGCGCCCTGGTTCAAAAGCGCCTGGATGTCGGACTTGGCGAACACCCCGCACCGGGAGGCAATGCTGTAAGAGCGCTGGCTCTGCCCGGCAATGGTGTTCAGCTCCTCGGGGGTGATGGAGAGCAGGGTGGCCATCTGGTCGATGAAGGCCCCGGTGCCGCCGGCGCAGGAGCCGTTCATGCGCACCTCCATAGAGCCGGCCAGGAACAGGATCTTGGCGTCCTCGCCCCCCAGCTCGATGACCACGTCGGCGTCGGGGATGTACTTTTTCACAGCGGTGCGGGTGGCGTAGACCTCTTGCACAAAGGGGATGTGCAAGTCCTCCGCCAGGCCCATGCCCGCCGAACCGGACATGCACAGGCTGGCCCGCTTTGTCTGGGGGAACTTCTCCTGGATGCGGGTAAGCATGCCAGAGGCCTTCTCGGCAATTTGGGAGAAGTGCCGTTCATACTCCTGATAGATGGGCTGGTCCTGCCCATCATAGACCATACATTTCAGGGTGGTGGAGCCCACGTCCAAACCGATCTTCATAAAATTTTTTGACCATCCTTTCCCATAAAGCGGGAGCTGCTCCCGCTGGCCCGGCGCCCCTTCCCCCAGGGGAGCGAGGGGGCCGGGTACAATACAATATTCCTAAAGCGGGACAAAGTTTCTTCCTGTTTTTAAGAATATTTCTCAAATTTATAAAGGGTCTTTCCTGCAAAAATTTATATCCATCCCATAGTAGCATTTTTCGACGGAAAAATCAACCGCACACCCAAGGCAACCTGTGGAAAAACCCCCTGGAAATCCCAGCCCGGCGGGGGGCCTGGCCCGCTCTTGTCCCCCGGAAAGAGGGGTGCTATAATACCAGGGGAAGGGCAGGGCCCTGAGCAAAACAAAGGAGGCTTTTTTCTGTGGAAGCTGTGTTTTACGAGCATGTGGTGCAGTATTACGAGACGGACCGCATGGGCTGCGTGCATCACTCCAACTACATCCGCTGGTTTGAGGAGGCCCGCACCTGGCTGATGGCCGAAGGCGGCTTTGGGTATGACAGGATGGAGGCCCTGGGCGTGATGAGCCCCGTGCTGAAGGCCGGGGCGGAGTACCGCACCATGGCCCGCTTTGGGGAGACAGTGGTCATTGAGACAAGGGTGGAGCAGTACACGGGCACCCGCATCGCCTTTTCCTACGCGGTGCGGGACAAGGCTACTGGGGCTCTGCGCTGCCAGGGGCGCACCGAGCACTGTTTTATCAATGAGAAAGGCAGGCCCGTCTCCCTGAAGAAGGCCTGCCCCGCTTACCACCAGGCGGTGGAGGCCGCGGTATCAGGGGGCTGAGGGCGGCACGCCCCTGCCCAAGTGGACCTTTCCCGACGGAGAAAGGCAGACTTTTCAGCGATTTCCCAAACGCCGCCTTGACAGCGCCGGGGAAAATCCGGTAAAATGTAAGTACAAATTTGCCCGGCCAGGTCCGGGGGAAGGGGGCCTGCGTGATGCGGTACAGATCGAAATACGTCCAACTGTTTGAAAGGCTGAAGCGGGAGATCCTGCGGGGAGCGTACCAGAGGGGCCAGCGCCTTCCCGGGGAGAACGAGATGGCCCAGGAGTATGGCATGAGCCGCCAGACTGTCCGCCAGGCCCTTTCCCTGCTGGAGCAGGAGGATCTTATCGAGCGCAGGCAGGGCAGCGGCACCTATGTGCGCTGCGGCGAGCCCCGGCGCAAGCGCTCTTGGAACGTGGGGGTGATGGCCACCTATATCAGCGAGTACATCTTCCCCTCCATCCTGCGGGGCATTGAGGCGGAGCTTTCGGAAGAGGGGTTTTTCCCCCTGCTTTCCGCCACGAAAAACCAGGTGGACAACGAGCGCCGCATGCTGGAGGAGTACATTGACAAGCAGGTGGACGGGCTGATTGTGGAGGGCACCAAAAGCGCCCTGCCCAACCCCAACCTGCCCCTGTATGAGAAGCTGCGGGAGATGGGAATTCCCGTGGTGTTCTTCAACGGCTATTACCCCGCGCTGGAGGGCTGCGTCTCTGTCACCATGGACGACCGGGCCGGCGGGCTCCAGGCGGTGGAGTACCTGGTGGCCCGGGGCCACCGGAAGATCGGCGGCATCTTTAAAAGCGATGACATGCAGGGCCTGGGCCGGTATGACGGCTATACCCGGGGCCTTTTAAAACACGGGCTGGCCCTGCAGGACCAGTGGGTGCTGTGGTTCGACTCGGGCAGCCGGGACACTTTCTTGAAGGAGGAGCCGGGCATTACCCGGGTGCTGGAGCGCCTCTCCCAATGCACCGCCGTGGTGTGCTATAACGACGAAGTGGCCGTAAAGCTGGAAAAGGCGCTGTACAGCCACGGGCTGACGGTGCCGGGGGACAAGGCCCTCATCAGCTTTGACAACAGCCCCTTGGGGGCCTTTGCCACGGTGGGGCTCACCTCTTTTGACCACCCCAAGGAGAACCTGGGGGCCAGCGCGGCCCGCAAGCTGCTGGGGCTTATCAACGGCCGGGAAGAGCAGAGCGTGGTGCTGGACTGGGGCCTGGCGGAGCGGGACTCTGTGCAAAAGGAAAAGAAAGGGAGGAAGATCCCATGAAAAAGGATCATGTGGCCCTTACCCCGCCCATGGGGTGGAACAGCTGGGACTGCTACGGCCCCTCGGTCAACGAGGAGCAGCTGCTGGGCAACGCCCAGTATATGGCCGAACACCTGAAAGACTACGGCTGGGAATACGTCTGCTGCGACATCCAGTGGAGCGAGCCCACCGCCGGGAAGGTGAGCCCCTATTACGTGCCCTTCGCCTGGCTGACTTTGGACGAGTACGGCCGCCAGCTGCCCGCCGTGGAGCGGTTCCCCTCCGCCGCGGGGGGCAGGGGCTTTGGGCCCATCGCAGAGAAGATCCACGGCATGGGGCTGAAGTTCGGCATCCACATCATGCGGGGCGTGCCCCGGCTGGCGGTGCACAAGCACCTGCCGGTGAAGGGCACGGACACCACCTGCGACAAGATTGCATCGGACGCTTCCGTCTGCCGGTGGAACACGGATATGTACGGCATTGACGCTGGCAAGGAGGGCGCCCAGGCCTATTACGACTCCCTCTTTGAGCTGTATGCCTCTTGGGGTGTAGACTATGTAAAAGTGGACGACATCTGCAACACCAACGCCTACCCCAACAACCCCTACTCCGCCGAGAAGGAGATTGAGATGATCCGCAGGGCCATCGACAAGTGCGGCAGGCCCATGGTGCTGTCCCTGTCCCCGGGGCCGGCGGTCATCGATAAGGCGTGGCACCTGCGGCAGAACGCCAACATGTGGCGCATCACCGACGACTTCTGGGACCAGTGGGACCTGCTGCTGGAGATGTTCTGGCGCTGCGAGGTGTGGGAGCGCCAGGTCTCCCCGGGCTGCTGGCCCGACTGCGACATGCTGCCCATCGGCCGCCTGCGGCTGCATTTGAAGGGCTTCTCGGAGGAGAGCACCTGGACCAAGTTCACGAAGGAAGAGCAGATCACCATGATGAGCCTGTGGTGCATCTTCCGCAGCCCCCTCATCATGGGCGGCGAGATGCGGGACAACGACGCGTTCACCCTGTCCCTGCTGACCAACCGGGAGATCTTGGACATGCACCGCTACGGCACAGGCGCCCACCAGGTGTACCGCACGGACAAGGCCGCCGCCTGGCGCAGTGTGGACACCCGGGACGGCGGCGTGTATGCGGCGCTGTTCAACCTGTCCGACGGGGAGAAGAAGGTCTCCGCCTGCTGGGAGGAGCTGGAGCTAGAGGGAACTTACACCGCCCGGGAGCTGTGGAGCCACGGGGATGTGGGAACGGTGGACGGGAAGCTGGCCGCTGTCCTGCCTCCTCACGGCGCGGCAGTCTACAAGCTGAGCCGGTGAGCGCTGTGTGGCAGGTCCAGCCCTTGGCGACCCCGCAGCGGCAGGCCCTGGAGCCTCTGTTGCGAGAGAACTGGGGCGGCCCGTTGATCGCCAGCCGGGGCAGGCTGCTGGACGCCCGCCAGCTGCCCGGCCTGTGGATGGGGGAAAACGGCAATCTGCTGGGGTACCTCCTTTACCACCCGGAGGGGGACCAGTGGGAGGTGGCCCTGCTGGAGGCCCTGGAGCAGGGCCGGGGCGTGGGCAGCGCCCTGCTGGGGGCCGTGGAAGAGCTGGCCCGCCGGTGTGGCTGCAAGCGCCTGTGGCTGGTGACCACCAACGACAACACCCATGCCCTGGCCTTTTACCAGCGGCGGGGGTTTGTCCTGGCGGCCCTGCACCGGGACGCTGTGACAGAGGCCCGGAGAGTATTAAAGCCCACCATTCCCCTGGTGGGTGAGGGGGACCTTCCCATTCGGGACGAACTGGAGTTGGAGAAGCGGCTTTGACAGGAGGCATCCTAAGGAATTTATCAGCGGAAAGGAAATTCAAGGATGGGTGAATCCGGGGGTGGTCTCCCGGCGGCTGCTGAACTCGAAGAATAGCCAAAGCCAGCGTGTAACCCTTACAGAGGTGTACCTAGAGCCGGGGGCCTGCCAGCAGCGCCACAGCCACCAGGCCTCTGAGCAGGTGTGGTATGCCCTGGCGGGACAGGGGACCCTGCTGCTGGGAGAGGGGAAGGCCCTGCCCTTCCATCGGGGAGACGTGGTCCGGTTCGCCCAGGGGGATATCCACGGCCTGCAAAACCCTGGGCTGGAGGAGTTTGTGTATTTAGCCGTCACCGCCCCGCCTTTGGATTTTCGAGAGGCCTATCAGGGGACGGCGAAAAGCCCTGCCCCGTGATGGTTTTGGAAGCGGGTGCGGGCGTTTTTCGGATGTAACCCCTATGCAAGAATGGACTGCCCTGGCGAAAGCCAGGGCTTTTTTCACGCCCTTTGGGGGAAAATATGAAAAAACAGTAAATTCTGCCCCAGCCGGTTGACGGCCCTTTGGGGTGGGTGCTATAATCTCCCTTGCACAAAAAGTTCAAAAAGAAACAATTTTGCAGAATTGCGCAGAAAGGAGGCCCGGGCAGTGGAGCAGACGCGGGGCCCGGATGGGCTGGAGGAAAGCCTGGCCGTGGTGATGATGCGGGTGCGGCGCAGCGTGCGCGCCGCCCTGCGGGAGGCCGCCCAAAGCGAGGGGCTCTCTCAAAACGAGATCGAGGTGCTGCTGCTTTTGGCCAAGGGAGGCTATGACACCGCCCGGGACATCAGCCGCCAGCGGGGCATGCCCCGCAGCCTGGTGAGCAAGTCGGTGGACCTGCTTCTCAAGCGGGGCTACCTGCAGGCCAGCCCCGACGCCCGGGACCGCCGGGTGGCCCGGCTGCGGCTGCTGCCCCCGGCCCAGGCCACAGTGGATCGGCTGGTGCTGGCCAAAGAGGCCTTCTTTTCCCAGCTGTGCCGCGGCATCACCCGGGAGGAGGCGGAGGCCTTCTACTCCATGGTGGGAAAATTGACGCGAAACCTGAATGAATGCCCTTTGGCAGACGAGCCGGAGGAACCGAAAGGATGAAACGGGAATGAAACTGATTGTCCGCTATGGCAAGCCTTTTGTGGGCATTGTGCTGCTGTGCCTGGTGCTGCTGTTCGGCCAGGCCATGTGCGACCTAAGCCTGCCCAACTTGATGAGCGACATGGTGAATGTGGGCATCCAGCAGAGCGGGATTGAGGAGGGGGCCCCAGAGGCCCTGCGCCAAGAGGGGATGGAGCTGCTTTTGGCCTTCGCCTCAGAGGAGGACCGCCAGCTGCTGGAGGAGAACTATTACACCATCGAGCCCGGCAGCAGCGAGGCCCAGCGCCTGTCGGAGGAGTATCCCATGGCGCGGGAAGAGGCCATCTGCGTGCTGCGGGAGGACCTGGCCGGGGAAGAGCTTCCGGAAGACAGCCAGGCCGGGAGCAGCGCGGCGGAGAGCGCGCTGGAGGAAAGCGGCCTTGCAAGCAGCCAGGCCGGGGACAGCGCCGGGGAGGAGGCCTCCCAGCAGGAGGAGCCCCAGGACGCTAAGGCCGCCCTGGACAGCGCCTACAGCCGGGCCAGCTACGCCATGCTGCTGTACCTGCAGCAGGCGGGGGAGAGCGGCGAGCTGGAACAGGCCGCGGCCCAGCTGGCCCAGGCCCAGGCGGCCTCCCAGCTGCCGGAGGCCGGGCTTGGGGAAGCGGCCAGCGGCATGGAGGGCGCCGTGGATGGGGGCTTTTTCCAGGAGGGGCTGGACAGCGGCCTTTCCTCCGGCGAGGAGGAGGGCGGCCAGCCTTTGGTGCCCCAGCCCCGCGCCGGGGAGGGGGTCACCCTTTATGACAGCCAGCAGCCCGCTTATGGCCAAGAGGGCGCCAGCGCCTCGCAGGAGGAGGCCGGCCTCTCTCAGGAAACCGGCGAGCATTCCAGCTGGGTGGGCGATGGGGAGGGGGAGAACCCCTCTGCCGGGCAGGACGCCTCCCAGCAGGAGGGCACGGGCTCTTCCTTTGACGTTTCCCAGGGCTTGGACAATGTGGACATGGACCAGCTTTACCAGCTGATCCCCCTGCTCTCCTATGTGCCCCAGGAGAGCATTCAGCAGGCCCAGGAGCAGGCCGCCTCCAGCGACTCCATGCTGGGAGGGCAGGTGGGCGTCACCCTGGCGCGGCTGTTTTACCAGGAACTGGGCGTGGATGTGAACGCCCTTCAGTCCGGCTATATTTGGAACAAGGGCCTGCAGATGCTGGGGGTGGCCCTGCTGGGGGTTGCCGCCACGGTGCTGGTGGGCTTCTTCTCGGCCCGCATGGCCGCCACGGTGGGCCGCCGCCTGCGCCATGACCTGTTCGCCAAGGTGGAGAGTTTCTCCAATGGGGAGTTCGACCGGTTCTCCACCGCCTCTCTCATCACCCGCACCACCAACGATGTGCAGCAGATCCAAATGCTGATCACCATGGGCGTGCGGATGATCTGCTACGCGCCCATCATGGGCATTGGCGGCATCATTTTCGCCGTGGGGAAGAGCGTTTCCCTCAGCTGGCTCATCGCGGCGGCAGTGGTGGTGCTCATTGGGCTCATCGCCGTGGCCCTGGCGGTGGCCCTGCCCAAGTTCAAATCTTTGCAAAAGCTCATCGACCGGTTGAACCTGGTCAGCCGGGAGGGCCTTTCCGGCATGATGGTGGTGCGGGCCTTCGGCAACGAGGGTTATGAGGAGCGCCGCTTCGACAAGGCCAACCGGGACCTGATGGAAACCACCCGGTTTGTCCAGCGGGTGATGAGCGGCATGATCCCCGCCATGATGTTTGTGATGAACCTGCTCTCCATCCTCATTGTGTGGGTGGGCGGCCACGCCATTGCCGAAAGCACCCTGCAGATTGGCGACATGATGGCCTTCATCCAGTACGCTATGCAGATCATCTCCGCCTTTTTGATGATTGCCATGATGTTCATTATGGTGCCCCGGGCCAGCGTGTCCGCCGGGCGCATTCTAGAGGTGCTGGACGCGCCCCTGGCCATTCAGGACCCCGAAAAGCCAGAGGCCCTCTCCAATCCCAAGGGCCTGGTGGAATTTAAGGATGTGTCTTTCCGCTATGGCGGAGCGGAGCACAATGTGCTGGAGCACATCTCCTTTGTGGCCAAGCCTGGGGAGACTACGGCCTTCATCGGGGCTACGGGCTCGGGCAAATCCACCCTGGTGAACCTGCTCCCCCGGTTCTACGATGTGACCGGGGGCTCCATCACCATTGACGGGGTGGACGTGCGCAGCCTCTCCCAGCACCGGCTGCGGGAGCTGATCGGCTACGCGCCCCAGAAGGG
>ENA-OYYZ01001420-OYYZ01001420.1-human-gut-metagenome-genome-assembly--contig:-NODE-1420-length-10194-cov-4.207022_pt1 | contig 10194 bp, 5 predicted proteins | sample MGYA00243256_ERZ653463 | MGnify/ENA primary metagenome ERZ653463 (study PRJEB26926, sample SAMN06165173) | human gut metagenome | biome: ENVO:00009003; feature: ENVO:2100002; material: ENVO:00002003... | reverse complement strand
ATATATAGTTAGGTGTGGCGGTGTCGCCCGTAAGGTGCAGGCAAAGTAAAAGACCCGGCTACGCCAGCCGGGCCTCCTGGAACATTTCCTTTGCATTTGGCGCCCGCCTCAGCGCGGGGCATCACCCGCTCCCGGACGGACGCACGGGCCATTTCTCAGCACACCCGCTCGCCGCGCAGCGTGGCGGAGCTGGCGTCGGTGACGCGCACCCGCAGCAGACTGCCGGGACGTGCGTCCCCCCGGGCGAACACCACCACCTTGTTCTGCGACGTGCGGCCGAAGTATTCCTCCGGGTCGCGCTTCGACGGCCCCTCGACCAGCACTTCGAACTCCCGGCCTATGTCGGCGCGGTTCGAGGCCAGCGACAGCTCGTTCTGCAGCTCTATCATCCGGTTCAGCCGCTCAATCTTCACCTCCTCCGGCACGTCGTCGGGCAAGTGCTTGGAGGCGAACGTCCCGGGCCGCTCGGAGTACTTGAACATGAACGCCGAGTCGAAACGGCACTCGCGCATCAGACTTAGAGTCTGCTCGAAGTCCTCCTCCGTCTCGCCATGGAACCCCGTAAACATATCCGTCGACAGCCCGGCGCCGGGCAGTATGCGCCGGATGGCGTCCACGCGGTCCAGGTACCAGGCGCGTGTGTACTTGCGGTTCATGGCCTTCAGCACCGAGTCCGAGCCGCTCTGCACCGGCAGATGGATGTGCCGGGCGATGTTGGTGTGGGCGGCCATGACGCGCAGCGTCTCGTCGCTCATGTCCTTGGGGTGCGACGTAGTGAAGCGGACGCGCATGTCCGGCGCCGCCTCCGCCACCATCGCCAGCAGCTGCGGGAAGCCGATCTCCCTCTCCCCCTCCTTATACGAATACGAGTTCACGTTCTGGCCCAGCAGCGTGACCTCGCGGTATCCCTTGGCACGCAGGTCGGCCAGCTCGGCCAGGATACTCTGCGGGGCGCGCGAGCGCTCCCGACCGCGCGTGTAGGGCACGATGCAGTATGTGCAGAAATTATTGCAGCCGCGCATGATGGAGACGAATCCCGAAATCCTGTTTCCGCCCACGCGGCGGGGCATCACGCCCGCGTAAGTCTGCGTCAGGCTAAGCTCCACGTCCATGGCGGCGCGTCCGGCGCGGGCGCTGTCCATCAGCTCCGGCAGCGACATATAGGCGTCCGGGCCGGCCACCACGTCCACCCCGTAGTCCTCGATGAGCTTCCGCTGCAGCCGCTCGGCCATGCACCCCACCACCGCGACGATGATGCGGCGCCCCAGCCGGCGGCTCAGAGCCTTCCAGCGCGAAATGCGCCCGTAAATCTTCTGCTCGGCATTCTCGCGGATGGAACACGTGTTAATGACCACCGCATCGGCCGAATCGTCGGGCGCGTCAGCGCCGAGCAGTTCGTAACCAGCTGAATACAAGAGAGATGCAACCAGCTCGGAGTCGGCCACATTCATCTGGCAACCATAAGTTTCAATGCGCACATTCAGCGAGGGTGTGCATTTTTTTTCAAATCTCAATGATTTTTCCGGTCCGTTCATACTTGAGTTCCACAAAAAATACCTAATTTTGCGCAAAATTACCATTAAAATCTAACGTTACAAAATGAGCATACCTTTCATCACGGCAGAAGAGGCGGCCCGCGTCATCAAAAACGGGGACAATGTGGGCTTTTCGGGCTTCACCGCCTCCGGCACGCCGAAAGTTGTAACGGTTGCCCTGGCCCAGATGGCCAAGGAACTCCATGAGAAAGGCGAAGAGTTCAAGATCAACCTCTTCACCGGCGCGTCGACGAACGACCACGTGGACGGCGAGCTGAGCCGCGTCGACGCCATCAACCTGCGTACGCCCTACCAGAGCCACCCGGATTCGCGCAAGCTCTCCAACACGGGCCATATGCACTACTTCGACACGCACCTGAGCCACCTGAGCCAGGACATGCGCTACGGCTTCTACGGCGACATCGACGTGGCCGTCATCGAAGTCACCGAGATGAGCCCCAACGGCGACTTCATCCTCGGCGCCGGCATGGGCATGGCCCCCACCCTGGCCATGATGGCCAAGAAGGTCATCATCGAGTACAGCTCCTACTACAAGACCTCGTTCCGCGGCTTCCACGACAATTACGTGCCCCTGGATCCCCCCCACCGCCGCGAGATTCCCATCTACAAGCCCAGCGACCGCATCGGCTCCACCGTCCTAAAGATCGACCCGGCCAAGATCGTGGGCATCGTGCCCAGCAACGCCTCCGAGAGCATCAAGCCCTTCACCGCGCCCGACGAGATCACCCAGCGCATCGGCGACAACGTATGCCACTTCCTGGTCGACGAAATGCGCCTCGGCCGCATCCCCAAGGAGTTCCTGCCCATCCAGTCCGGCGTCGGCAACGTGGCCAACGCCGTACTCTTCGGCCTGGGCGAGAACCCCGAAGTGCCCGAGTTCGAGATGTACACCGAGGTAATCCAGGACGCCGTGCTGACGCTCATGGAAGAGGGCAAGTGCAAGTTCGCATCCACCTGCGCACTGACCTTCTCCGACGAAGCCATGCTCCGCTTCATGGACAACATAGACTACTTCCGCGACAAGATCATCATGCGCCCCGGCGAGATCTCCAACCATCCCGAGATCGTGCGCCGACTCGGCCTGATTGCCATGAACACCGCCCTGGAGGCCGACATCTTCGGCAACGTCAACTCCACCCACGTGCTCGGCTCCAAGATGATGAACGGCATCGGCGGCTCCGCCGACTTCTCCCGCAACGCCTACCTGAGCATCTTCTCCTGCCCCTCCATCCAGAAGGGCGGCAAGATCTCGGCCATCGTGCCCATGGTCAGCCACCTCGACCACTCCGAGCACAGCGTCAAGATCCTGGCCACCGAGCAGGGCGTCGCCGACCTGCGAGGCAAGGACCCCATGCAGCGTGCCGAGTGCATCATCGAGAACTGCGTGCACCCCATGTACAAGGAGATGATGTGGGACTACCTGCACCTGTGCCACAACAAACTCCACATCCCGCACACCCTGCCCGCCGCCTTCGCCATGCACGAGACCTTCATGCAGACCGGCGACATGTCCCAGACCGACTTCTCCAAGTTCGGCTGCTAAGAGCGCAACGACCCGGGTGTATAGGGTCAACGTGACCAACAAGCAGGCTGCGCCTCAGTGGCCCCAGTAGACCCGGGGACCCCATAAGCACAAGATTCCGCGGCGCGTCGGCATCCCCGACGCGCCGTTTGCATTTTTATCACTATCTTTGCACAAAATCCCTACCTATGGATGACTATACACTGACCGACACCGAAACAGAGGCAACAGAGCCCGTCAGAGCCAAAGTACCCGATTCCACGACCAGGTTCTGCTGCGCAGCCGCCGCCATAGCCTCCTTGACCGCCTTCTTCTGCCTCAAAAGGATGTTGGTAAGCATTAGCCTGTCCGCCGCCCTGAGCTTCAGGAGGATACCGGCCTTTATCAGAATCCTATCGCCAAGCCATGCAAAAAGGGTTCAGCATGGTACGTAACCACAAGTTGCTGACCCTAAAAGATTACTATATCAACACGGACTCATGAATCTTTTTTATCACAAGGAGAGAAATCGAGTATTCCGGTGGAAGCTATCGAATCGGTTAATCCTAATGTGCCCTAAAAAGCAGGATTCGGGTACATGACAAAATGGATATGTACCCGAAAGCCTCAAATCGGGTACATAACGGTTTCAACGTGTACCCGAAAACCTCAAATCGGGTACAAGTCATTTGAGGCTTGTTTATCTCCCCAAAAAAGATCGAAACGATGAAATTCAAAATACAAGGTTATCAGACCGATGCCGAAGAGAATACCATGGCCGTGTTCACCGGCCAACCGCCCCTGCGGTTTAATCGCCTGAAAATTTGGCGGACAATGGCAAAAGGTCTAACTTTGTGGTGGACAAGAAACCGAAAAGCCTGACTTGTCAAGGTCGGAGCAAAGAGGAGGAGACGGCCTCCGACGCTTCTCTCTTTGTCCTGAAATTTTTGAAATTCACTCCCCTGTCGAAAAATGGGGAGTACCGCACTATAATTTTCCGGCATTCCCTTGGCGGTTAGCGATTTTGGCATTATCTTTGTACCCTGCAATTCATGGAATTGGATCTTTGACACGAAAATGAAGATAGAAGATAAGATAGCACAAGGCGTCGCCGGGGCCGTGAAGGCCCTCTACGGCGCGGACACAGACATACAGAGCGCCATGCCCGGCGCCACCCGCAAGGGCTTCGATGGCGACTACACCGTGGTCGTCTTCCCCTTCCTGCGTGCCTCCAAGGCAAAGCCCGAAGACACCGCCCAGGCCATCGGCCAGTGGCTCGTAGAAAACGTCGACTGCATCGGCGCCTACAACGTCGTCAAGGGCTTCCTCAACCTCTCCATCGACCCCGCCTACTGGACCGGGGAGCTCCTCCGCGTCGCCGCCGACCCGGACTTCGGCATCCTCACGCCAGCCCCTGACGCTCCCCTGGTGATGGTAGAGTACTCCTCGCCCAACACCAACAAGCCCCTCCACCTCGGCCACGTCCGCAACAACCTGCTCGGATACTCGCTGAGCCGCATCCTGGAGGCCGCCGGCAACCGCGTCGTCAAGACCAACATCGTCAACGACCGAGGCATCCACATCTGCAAGTCCATGCTCGCCTGGCAGAAGTGGGGCGACGGATGCACCCCCGAGTCCACCGGCAAGAAGGGCGACCACCTCATCGGCGACTTCTACGTCCTCTTCGACAAGCACTACAAGGCCGAGGTCGCCGACCTCGTGGCCAAGGGCATGACCGAAGACGAGGCCAAGGACAAGGCGCCGCTCATGCTCGAGGCCCGCGACATGCTCCGCCGCTGGGAGCAGAACGACCCCGAAGTTCGCCACCTGTGGGAGACCATGAACTCCTGGGTGTACGCCGGCTTCGACCAGACCTACCGCCGCCTGGGCGTGGACTTCGACAAGATCTACTACGAGTCCCAGACCTACCTCGAAGGCAAGGACCTCGTGCTCAAGGGCCTGGAGGAGGGCAAGATGTACCGCCGCGACGACGGCTCCGTGTGGGCGGACCTGCGCGAAAACGGCCTCGACGAGAAGCTGCTCCTGCGCAAGGACGGCACCTCCGTCTACATGACACAGGACATCGGCACCGCCAAGCTCCGCTACCGCGACTTCCCCATCTCCAGGATGGTCTATGTGGTGGGCAACGAGCAGAACTATCACTTCCAGGTGCTGAGCATCCTGCTCGACCGCCTCGGCTTCGCCTGGGGCAAGGACCTGGTGCACTTCTCCTACGGCATGGTCGAGCTGCCCAGCGGCAAGATGAAGAGCCGCGAGGGCACCGTAGTCGACGCCGACGACCTCATGGACACCATGGAGCAGCAGGCTGCCGAGACCGCCGCCGACCGCTTCAAGGACATGACGCCCGCCCAGGCCCGCGAGACGGCCCGCATGGTCGGCATGGGCGCCCTCAAGTACTTCCTGCTCAAGGTCGACCCCAAGAAGAACATGCTCTTCAACCCCGCCGAGAGTATCGACTTCAACGGCAACACCGGCCCCTTCCTGCAGTACACCTACGCCCGCATCCGCAGCGTCCTGCGCCGCGCCGGCGACCGCGACTACGCCGCCGCAGAGCTGGCCGTGCCCTCGCCCAAGGAGGCCGTGCTCATCCGTAAGGTCGGCGACTTCCCCAAGGTCGTGGCCGAGGCCGCACGCACCTACTCCCCCGCCCTGGTGGCAAACTACTGCTACGACCTCGCCAAGGAGTACAACCAGTTCTACCACGACTATCCCATGCTCCGCGAGGAGGACGAGGCCAAGCGTAACCTCCGCCTGCTCCTGTCGCAGGTGGTGGCACGCACCCTCCGCTCCGCCGCATCGCTGCTCGGCATGGAAATGCCCGAGCGAATGTGACGTTAACAATATTTAAGTGTATGTCCGGTAACCGGGCACACCTTTTGCACATTACTATATTGTAGAAACTGAATAACGACAATGGACAACTACAACAACAACTATTACCGGCACCCGCAGACACCTCCCCCCTACCGCCCGGAGCAGGCGGCCGTGCAGACCCAGACCAACGCCGTGATGCGCAAAGTCTACGTGCGCATGTTCATCGGCCTGCTCATCACCGCCTTCTGCTCGCTGGGCATCGCCAGCAGTCCGACACTCTGCATGGCCCTCCTGGGCAACCGCATCGTATACTTCGGCATATGGATCGGCATGCTCATCATGGCCTTCGTCATCCCGGCCCGCATGAACCGCATGTCGTCGGGCGCCGTTCTCGGCCTCTTCTGCCTCTTTTCGGCCCTGATGGGCGTGCAGCTGGCGCCGATCTTCCTCGTATACCACATCGGCACCATCAGCTACGTCTTCTTCATCACCGCCGGCACCTTCGGCGCCATGTCGCTCTACGGCTACTTCACCAAGGCCGACCTGACCAAGATCGGCACCTTCTGTCTGTTCGGCGTCTTCGGACTGATCATCGCCAGCGTGGTGAACATCTTTGTGGCCTCCAGCGCCATGCAGTGGTGGATCTCCATCATCGGCGTGCTCCTCTTCCTCGGCCTGACCGCCTGGGACACCCAGACCGTCAAGCAGCTCGCCCGCCTCAATACCGACCCGGCCCTGAGCGACAAGCTCGCCACCATGGGCGCCATGAACCTCTACCTCGACTTCATCAACCTGTTTATATTCTTGCTCCGCATCTTCGGCGGCAGCCGGGATTAGGCTTGTGATAAAGGCGCATCTGCGGTGCTTTGGGAACCTCTCGCAGTCGGTTGAGCACTAAAGCACACGCCCTCCTGCCCGGAACCCCGAAGCGCCACACCTGCACCTTTCTGACAAGCCCCGGGAATTACCATTTTCGAAAACCAACCCCCAACCTCACATGAAACAAACCCTTACCTCCTTTGCGGGCATAGCCTTGTTAGCAGCGGCCATGCCCCTGGGCCTGATGGCAAAGAAGGGTGCGCCGCACTCCCTCGTGGCCGAACCCAACTACTCCACCATCAACCTGTCGTGGAAAGCACCCGACGCCCCCAAGCAGCTCCTGCGCCACAACGGCAAGGATTACGACGGCGACGCCGGCCGCGTAACCACCACTCAGCATCCGGCCGTCATCTACATCGCCGCCGACTTCCCCGCCACCGACCTCACCCCGGGCGACGTCATCACCTCGCTCGACTACTTCGAGTACCGCCCCGTGGTCGGCCTGACGGCCCTCATCTACGAGGACGGCAAGCTCGTGCGCCAGCAACCCGGCGACCTGAGCGGCTACAAGGCCAACCAGTGGCGCACCGTCACCTTCGAGCAGCCATACACCATCCCCGAGGGCAAGGACATCCGCATCGGCTTCCGCATCGACCACGGCTCCAACCTCGACTTCGTGGCCATCATGGACAACGCCTGCGACTCCCGCGGCGACCTCCGCAGCTACGACGGCCGCACCTGGGAGCACAACGGCCGCGGCACCTACCTCATCACCGCCAACCTGCGCAACGACGTCGACGAGGCCCCGACCGGCTACACCGTCTACGCCGGCGACGCCCTGGTGGCCGATAACCTGCAGGCCACCTACCTGAGCATCGGCAACCAGCCCGACGGCACCCGCGACTACCGCGTGGAGGCTGAATACGGTTCCGCCCGCTATGGAGTGTCAAAGACCGCCACAACACTGGCACCCAAGAACTTCATCCCGGCCCCGCGCTACGTGCGCGGATACCAGGGAGGCGCCAATACCGCAGATGCCGAATGGCAATCTCCCCTGTTCCGCACCGACGACAACCTGCTGCGCTGGATCTCAATGTCCGACACCCTGGCCAACTCCATCGGCGGCACCGCCTCCTCCAACACCAAGGTATGGGTACGCAACGAGTTCGCCGCCTCCGACCTCCTCTCTTTCGACGGCGCCCAGCTCACCGGCATCCGCACCCAGTTCCACGAGAAGACAGCCCAGAGCATCATCGCATGGGTAATGGTCGACGGCGTAATCGTGCAGCACGACACCGTGCCCAAGTCCGTCATCGACGGCATCGCAACGGACCAGTGGGTCACCTTCCCCCTCTCCCAGCCCGTGACCATACGTGCCGGCCACAGCCTCGCCTACGGCTACTACATGATCCACACCCCCAAGACGCACCCCGTGAGCGTGGCAGGCGGCAACCCATGCGGCAGCAAGGACAACTCCTTCTCCACCTCCTCGCCAAACTCCAAGGACTTCGCCGCCTCCAAGCCCTCGTGGAAGACCCTGGCGTCCGGCAACATCCCCGGACACTGGATGATGGTGGCCGAGCTCGCTCCAGCTTCCGCCGACACCCGCACGCTTACCGGCTACAACGTTTACTACAACGACTCCCCAACCCCGTCAACCTATCCTGCCGACCGCCAGAACGGAGGCTGGGTCGTACCTAACCGCGGCAAGTACAAAATCGGCGTCCAGGCCCTCTCCGGCGACCTCAAGTCCGACATCATCTACACCACCGTAGACGTCGAAGACGACCACTACTGCTTCACCCCCTCCATCGTCGACGCCGCCTTCAACGACACCACCAAAGAGGTGTCCTTCGGCATGACCATCAACCGCATGATCAAGCACCACGGCGAAGCCACCTACAAGGCAGGATTCGACGAGGAAATGACCCTCAACTGGGGCGCCCGCTTCTCGCAGTCCGACCTTGACAACCTGCTCAGCTGGCGCATCAATAAGCTCAACTTCATCATCGGCGACAAGGTGCCCGCCGGTTTCTCCCTCCAGGTGCACAAGGCCGACGGCACACTGCTCGGCTCCTACGACATCGGCGCCGACGAGGTCAGTCCCCTCGGCTTCTACTCCCTCACCCTCGACGACAACAAGGAAATCCACATCAACCCCGAAGACGGTCTCATCCTCAGCTATAAGGCCACGCTCCCGGCCGGCTGCAAGGCACTCGTCCTCGACGCAGGCCCTCTCAAGACCGATGGCGCCATCGTCAAGCTACCCGGCCTCTCCACCTGGCTCAACCTCGGAGCCGTCAACGCCACATACAACAACTACAACATCGTAATCGGCGCCGAAGCCCTGCCTCCTCTGCTCTCAGGCGCTCCCGCCCAGAGCCGCGAAATCGGCTCCATCGGGACGGCCGAGAACCTCGTGCCCGTAGAGCTGAAAGCATCCGAGCTGAAGAGCGGTTTCGGCATCGAGGCCGACAGAGCCTGCTCCATGGCCCAGGCCATGAGCAATCCCACCAACTACCCCCTCTTCACCCGCTTCAACGTATACCGCAACGGTGAGAAGATTGCAGAAACCAAGGAAGGCAAGTTCTCCGAAACCCTCACCCGCAACGACGCCTTCACCTACCAGGTGAGCGCCCAGTACCAAGACACCTGGGAGTCGCCCCTCTCCAACCCGCTCGTCGTGGCCAACGACATCAGCCAGCTGGCGCCCGCGCCCTACAACCTGCGCTTCGGCGACAACTTCAATCTCATGTGGGAGGCTCCCGAGGATGCGCCCGTGCTGAGCTACTGCACCGCCGACCCGACCAGCTACGGCGTAGGCATGACCGGCGGCACCACCCGCACCACCTACGCCGTGCAGAAGTTCCCCGCCGACAGCCTCGCCGCCAACGTGGGCAACTCCATCAGCCACGTCCGCTTCGGCCTCTACTCCACCAACCTCACCTACGCCTCCGTAGTCATCCTCAAGGACCTCAACATCATCTACGAACAGCCCGTGCCAGTCGCCGACCTCAAGAAGATCCAGGAAGGCTGGAACCAGGTACGCCTCAACGAACCCGTCGAGCTGCAGGCCGGCCACGACTACATGATCGGCTACCGCATCGACTACCCGACCGGCGAGAAGCCCATGCTCTTCGATGCCGGCCCGGCCGACGACAACCTCGGCAACCTCATGTCCGCCTCCGCCAGCCACACCTCGTGGAAGAGCCTCAAGAGCCTCAACTCCAGCCTCGACGGCAACTGGCGCATCTACGCCACCCTCAAGCACCCGGACATCTACGGCGGTCTCACGGCACCACGCAACACAGAGGGCCTGACCTACAACGTCTACCGCGACGGCTCCAAGGTGCTTGAAGGTCTTACCACCACCACAGCCAAGCCCGAAAAGCATTTCGGCGACAACGTCTTCACTGTCACCGCCGTGCGCAACGGCGTGGAGTCCGCCCACTCCAATGACTGTCTCTTATACACATCTCCGAG
>ENA-OYYZ01001414-OYYZ01001414.1-human-gut-metagenome-genome-assembly--contig:-NODE-1414-length-10226-cov-4.867663_pt1 | contig 10226 bp, 8 predicted proteins | sample MGYA00243256_ERZ653463 | MGnify/ENA primary metagenome ERZ653463 (study PRJEB26926, sample SAMN06165173) | human gut metagenome | biome: ENVO:00009003; feature: ENVO:2100002; material: ENVO:00002003... | reverse complement strand
ATTGATGGCAGGGCAGAAGAATTTGCCAAAAATAAAGCATACCGTGAGCAGTATGATCTGTGCGTATCCCGCGCGGTTTCCAATCTGGCTACGTTGTCTGAGTACTGTCTTCCGTATGTAAAAGTGGGCGGAAATTTTATTTCTTACAAGTCTGGCACGGTTCAGGAAGAACTGCAGCAGGCAGAAAAAGCAGTTAAGATCCTCGGCGGCAAGATTCAGGATGTGGTTTATTTTAATCTTCCGGATTCTGAAATCCAGCGTTCTCTCGTTGTGATCGAGAAAATGAAACCAACACCGGGCCGCTATCCGCGTAAGGCAGGAACACCACTGAAAGAGCCTCTTTCATAAACAGAAACTGTTTTTAGAAAAACTATTTCAAAAATACGTTTTATTTTCACAAAATCATCACAGATTTATCCAATTTTTATCACAACTTCCTCATAGAATATTTTCAGAGCAGACGTTAAAGCCGGCTCATGATGGAAGATGCTTCCAGGTACCCCCTATCTCTGTTTCACCTGGAGGCATCTTTTATTTTGTAAATATTTGCAGAATACAATATTCTGTTTAAAGAAAAAGGAGGAGAGACTTGTGATTGAAGTAAACAATCTGGTCAAACGCTATGGAGACCATACGGCAGTTGACCACCTTTCTTTTAAAATTGAGAAAGGCAAAATCTACGGCTTTCTGGGGCCAAACGGAGCTGGTAAATCTACGACTATGAATATGATTACTGGTTATATAGCATCTACGGAGGGAACGGTAACCATTGATGGTCATGACATACTGGATGAACCAGAGCAGGCAAAAAAATGCATCGGCTATCTGCCGGAGATGCCGCCTCTTTATTTCGACATGACAGTAGGCGAATATATGAATTTCGTTGCTGATCTCAAAAAAATCCCAAAAGATCAAAAAAAATCCATGGTAGAAGAAGTCATGGAAATGGTAAAGATTACCGATATGAAAAACCGTCTGATCAAGAATCTGTCCAAAGGTTACAGACAGAGAGTTGGACTTGCACAGGCAATTCTTGGTTATCCGGAAGTAATCATCCTGGATGAGCCAACCGTAGGTCTTGACCCGAAACAGATCATTGAGATCCGTGATCTGATCAAGAGCCTTAAGAAGAAACATACGGTTATTTTAAGTTCGCATATTCTGTCAGAAGTCAGTGCTGTCTGCGATTATGTATTGATCATTTCTCATGGAAAACTGGTTGCCAGTGATACACCGGAAAACCTTGGTAAACTTGCAGAAGGTTCCAATACCTTAAATCTGCTTGTGAAAGGTGATAAAGATCATATTCGCATTGCACTTGGACAGATCAGTGATATCAAAGATATTAAGATAGAGGATGCAAAGGAAGAACATGCATGGAATGTAATGCTTTCTACAAAAGAGGATATGGATATCCGTGAAGAGGTGTTCTTCAAAATGGCAGATGCACACTGCCCAATTCTGGAAATGCAGTCGAAGAAAGTATCTCTGGAGGAAATCTTCCTTGAACTGACTGAAGATGATAAGAAGAAAAAGAACGAAAAAGAGACAGACAAAAAGGAGGGGGAAAATAAATGATCGCAGTATATAAAAGGGAGCTGAGAAGTTACCTTACTTCTATGATCGGTTACCTGTTCATATTTTTTATCCTGCTTCTGACAGGTATTTATTTTTCAGCATATCAGCTTGGAGCAGCATATCCGCGTTTTGAGTACACATTAAGTGCACTGACCTTTGTATTTCTGATCAGTGTACCGATCCTTACCATGAGAGTCCTTGCAGAAGAACGTAAACAGAAAACAGATCAGCTGCTTCTTACAGCACCGGTGTCTATTGAAAAAATTGTTTTTGGTAAATATTTTGCACTGGTTACGATCTTTGCGATTCCGATGCTGATTATGTGTCTGTATCCACTGCTCATGACAAAATTCGGAACAGTATCTCTGGGAGCAGCATACACTGCGATCCTTGGATTTTTCCTTCTGGGATGTGCAAATCTTGCAATTGGTGTGTTTATTTCCTCATTGACAGAAAGTCAGGTAATTGCGGCAGTACTGACATTTGTTATTCTGTTTGCTTTTTATATGATGAATGGAATTTCCTCTTTCTTCTCAGAAGGAGCACTTTCTACCTGTGTTACATTTGGACTTCTGATTCTGGCAGCAGCGATCATAATCTATACAATGATCAAAAACTTCCTGATCTCAGCAGTCATCTGTGTAGTTGGGGAGATCGCACTTGTCATTGTTTATGTTGTAAATTCCAGCTTTTTCTCAGGTGGAATCCAGAAAATTCTGGATATCTTCAACCTGAGCAGCCATTTTGACAACTTTGCAAATGCAATCTTTGATGTCAAAGGCGTTTTGTATTTCGTGTCTGTGATTGCAGTCTGCCTGTTCCTGACTGTACAGTCGATTGCCAAGAGACGTTGGAATTAAGGAGGTGGGAGACAATGAAATTTACGGAAAAACTGAAAGCAAAGAAAGCAGATAAGATTGAAAATCCGGCAAAAGAGACAGCCAAAAAAGAAAAGAAACCTTTAAAACAGAAAATAAAGGATTCCATGAATAAAAAATACATCAAGAACGGTTCTTACAGTGTTGTTATCAGTGCTGTTTTTGTAGTGATCGTTCTTGTGGTAAATATGATCGTTGGTTCCCTTCCATCCAAATATACAGAAGTGGATGTCAGCGAACAGAAACTTTACAGTATCGGGGATGACACAAAGAAATTCTTGAAAGATTTGGACAAAGATGTGACCATTTATCAGGTCGTACAGAGCGGTTCTGAAGATGAAACAATTAAAAAGTTACTTGAGAAATATGAAGAAGGATCAGATCATATTAAAGTAGAACAGAAAGATCCTGTTGTAAATCCGAAATTTACGTCAGAATATACCAGTGATGATGTTGCTGCAAACAGTCTGATCGTGGTATGTGGTGACAGAAGCAAAGTTGTAAATTACAGCAGTATTTATGAATCTTCGATTGATTATAATACGTATCAGTCCACAACGACAGGATTCGATGGAGAAGGACAGATCGACAGTGCTATTTCCTATGTAACTTCCGAAGACCTTCCGGTTCTTTATACACTGGATGGACATGGTGAAAAAGACCTGGATTCTACTCTTCAGGAAGATATCCAGAAAGCAAATATTGATATTAAATCTCTGAACCTGATCACAGAAGAAAGTGTCCCGGATGATGCTGCGTGCCTGCTAATCAACGCACCAACTTCCGATATTTCCGAATCTGAGAAAGATGCGATTATTGATTATCTTGAAAATGGCGGAAAAGCTATGATCTTCTCTGATTATACAGAAGAATCCATGGATAATTTTGATGCGGTTCTCAAGAACTATGGAGTAGAGAGAACAGAGGGTATTGTAATTGAAGGCGATTCACAGCATTATGCGCAGATGCCTTATTATCTGGTACCGACAGTCAACAGCACCGATGCAGTCTCTGATTTTGCATCCAAAGGTTATTATGTTCTGATGCCTTATGCACAGGGAATCAAGAAGACAGATGATGTCAGAGATACCGTTACGATCAACAGTCTTCTGACAACTTCTGACAGTGCTTATTCCAAAGTGGATGTCAATAGTGGAGCGATTGAAAAAACCGATGATGATATTGATGGTCCGTTTGATCTTGGTGTAAGTATTACAGAAACATTGGATGATGACAAAGAGACACAGATCGTTTATTATACTTCTTCAAATCTGATGGACAGCCAGATCAACCAGATGGTATCCGGTGGAAATGAGCAGATGATCATGAGTTCTCTGAGCTGGATGTGCAGCTCGGATGAGACATCAACAATTTCTGTTCCATCTAAAAACCTGCAGATTTCCTATCTGACACTGACTGCTTATGATGTAAGCTTCTGGAAGATCATGGTAATGGGAATCATCCCGGTAGTCTTCCTGGTAATGGGATTTATGGTATGGCTGAAAAGGAGAAAGGCATAAATGAAGAAAAAAACAGTCAAACTGGTTTCAGCAGTAGTCGTATTGGGAGTGCTGTGTGCAGCGTATGAAGGCGTAAACTTTTATGTTACCTCACAGGAAGAAAAAGAAACTGAAGAGAATGACACAAGCGTAGATTTGGTAAGTATGGAGGCAGATGATATAACAGCAGTTTCATTTACCGCAGACCAGAATGAAGTAGAATTTGATAAAAAAGATGATAGCTGGACAGAAAAATCTGATGCGAATTTTCCGGTGAATCAGGATACGGTTGACAGTGCAGTCAAGGGAGTTGCATCCCTGACTGCTGACCAGGAGATTTCCGATGTGGAAGATATGAGTCAGTATGATCTGGATAATCCGCAGAATACCATTACGCTGACAACAGCTGATGGTGATACAAGTCTTCAGATTGGAATGGAATCTTCAAATAATCAGTACTATGTGAAAAAAGAGGATGATGATAAAAATGTTTATCTGGTATCCAGCAGCTCAATAGAGCCTTTTATGGGAACTTTGTATGATTTTGCGGAGAGTGGCACATTTCCATCCGTAACATCTGCTACGATCACAGATGTTAAAGTAGATAAAGAGAATGGTTATGAGCTTACACAGGATGCAGACAATCTGTTCTGGAATGTGTCTGATGGTAAAACTACAGAGAAGGCAGATACTACAAAAGCAGGAACTGTAACTTCAGCGATAGGATCTCTGGCATACGATAAATTTGTAGATTATAACTGCACCGACGATTCCAAGTATGGATTTGACGATCCGTATGCAGTTATTACTGTGAAGTATACCGAGGAAGAAGCTGTAGAGAGTGATGAGGATTCAGAAGAGTCCACAGATGCTGATACAGAAGAAAGCACAACAGATGAAGCGGCTGCAGATACTTCAGAAGATGCGGATGCATCAGACGAAGACTCTTCCGAGGATAAACAGGAAACACAGACGGTAGAGAAGACGCTTACCATTTATGTGGGAGATGAGACCGGCGATGACCGTTATGTGAAAGTAGATGACAGCAAAGAAGTTTACACGATCACGAAAGATTCTCTGACAGATATCCTCGACAGTACAGTGTCTGATTTCTACAACCTGACAGTAAGCTATGTTTCTTCCAATGATCTGGATTCCCTGGAAGTACAGAGCGCAGACGGAGATCATACAATAAACATTGTAACGGAAACCGTAAAGGCAGAAGATGAAGATACCACAGATGATACAGATTCTGATACTACAGATTCTGATACTACAGATGAAAGCAGTACAGAAACATCGGATGAGAGTTCCACAGATACAGACTCCTCTGATGAAAGTTCTTCTGATGATGAGGAAGAGACTACTACAACAACTTACAAGTTAGATGGCGAAGACCTCGATGAATCCACATTCACGACTTTCTACAATAAACTCATCAACATGACCGCACAGGAACGTCTTACTGAGGAGTATACTCCAGAAGGAAATCCGGCATATACCTTTATCTTTAAAGATACAGACGGAAAAGAAACTACGGTGAAGTATTATGAATATGATACAAACTTCTATGCGGCATTAGTTGAGGATAAAGTTTATCTGGTGAACAAGATGAATGTAAAAGATCTGGATGAAGCTTATCAGAAGATGGTGAATCTGGATACGGAAGATGCCGAAGAAAGTACATCCGATACAGCTACAGAAGAAAATTAAATTTATACGAACCTGCCCCGCGAGTTGCTCGCGGGGTATTTTTTTGTTTGCCAGTGGTAAAAAAATCTTCCTGGTGATAAAATAGAGTCGATTTTATAATAAGCGAGGAATCAGAGATGTTATATTTTTTAAATGATTATTCAGAAGGTGCACATGAAAAAGTCCTTCAGCACCTGATCGATACCAATATGGAGCAGCTTCCTGGATATGGAACCGACCATTACTGTGAAGAAGCAAAAGAAAAGATCAAGAAGGCATGTGGCTGTGAGGACGCAGAAGTCTTTTTACTGACAGGCGGCACGCAGACCAATCAGATTGTCATTGATACGATGTTACAGCCGTATGAGGGCGTTGTAGCGGCTCAGACGGGACATGTCAGTACACATGAAGCCGGTGCGATTGAATTTACCGGTCATAAAGTCCTGACACTTCCAGAAAAGAATGGGAAAATCAATGCAGCGGACCTTAAGAATCTGATTGAGACATTTTATGGTGATGAAAATCATGAGCATATGGTATTTCCAGGAATGGTCTATATTTCTCATCCGACAGAATATGGAACACTGTATACAAAAAAAGAACTGACGGAGCTTTCTGCAGTATGCAGGGAATATAAAATTCCTCTTTTTATGGACGGAGCCAGACTGATCTATGGTCTTGTAAGTAAAGAAACAGATGTGACTTTACAGGACATTGCGAAACTCTGTGATGTATTTTATATCGGAGGAACCAAGGCAGGTGCTTTATGTGGAGAAGCAGTTGTGTTTACTGGAAACAGTATGCCAAAGCATTTTCTTACAAGAGTCAAACAACATGGAGCCCTGCTTGCAAAAGGCAGACTTACGGGGGTACAGTTTGATGCACTTTTTACAGATGATCTTTATCTCGAAATTGGTAAAAATGCTATCAAAACAGCTACCGTTCTTAAAGTGGGCCTGAAAGAAAAAGGATATACATTTTACATAGATTCACCTACTAATCAGCAGTTTGTAGTTCTGGAGAACCGTAAGATGGAAGAATTAAAAAAAGATGTTCAGTTCAGCTTCTGGGAAAAGGCTGACGATACACATACTATAGTCCGATTTGCAACCAGCTGGGCAACCAGAATGGAAGATGTAGAGAAACTTCTTTCTCTGTTATAGATTGTAAAAAGACCTTTTTTATCGTATAATATAGATATTCAGGTGATGGAAAAAGGGAGGTAGAACATGAAGAAACACAGCAAACGTCTGCTGACTGCAGCAGCACTGGTTATGACAACAACTGCCACTATTCATATTATAAATAAAGTGATTGCAGCATCCGCCTGTCTGAAGGAAATGCTGGACACTGATGTAAGAAACTATTATCATTGGCGCTTTGGTGATATTTATTATACAAAAAAGGGCAAAGGAAGCCCGATCCTTTTGATCCATGATATGCTTCCGGGTGGTTCCGGATATGAGTGGGGTAAGATCGAGGATGATCTTGCACTGGAACATACGGTCTATAACCTGGATCTTCCGGGATGCGGACGTTCTGAGAAGTCAGGAATAACTTATACAAACTTTGTTTATGTACAGGCTATCTGCGATTTTATTAAAAATGTGATCGGAGAGAAGACAGATGTTATCGTGAACGGATATGCAGTATCTTTTGTTGTGATGGCATGTCACAATGAAAAAGATCTGTTCAACAAGATTATGATGGTAAATCCGGTCAGTCTTTCAAGTCTGAAACAGATGCCTGGAAAGAAAGAAAAACTTCTCCGCAGATGTCTGGAAATTCCGGTGTTTGGAACATTGGTTTATCACATGGTCGTATCAAGAGATGCTGTTAATAACGAATTCATTGAGAATTATGCATTTGATCCGTTCCATCCGGACAGAGACCTGCAGGATGCATATTATGAGGCAGCGCACAGAGGCGGCTGTTATGCAAAGAATGTTTATGCAAATAAGGCATCCAAATATATGAATATTGATATTACCCGCGGACTGAAAGAAATCGATAACAGTCTTTATATTGTTGAAGGCGAAGCTGAGAACAATGGAGAAGCGATCGTAGAAGCATATAAGAACGTCAATCCGTCTGTTGAAGCTGTAACACTTAAAGAAACTAAGCATTTTCCACATGTGGAAGTGCCGGAACAGTTTCTGGAGCAGGTTGGAATCTTCTTCTGACAGAGCTGACTGTTCGACTTGAAAAAAAAGATAAAAGAAAGAACTCATGCTTATGTTGATTTTCACAGTAAAATGTGATGAATAACACAAGAGCAGGAGTTCTTTTTTTCTGGAGAAGTGAGGGTACATTGCCCTACTTCTGCCGTTTATATTTCGAAAGAGCCAGAATGACAGAAACAAATGCCAGAGCAAACATAATTTCGATTCCCAGAGATTTCCAGATATCTGTGGCAATATTGCCGGAAACGCTATGATATCTGGCGAGCGTTTCATTGATGTCCTCATACCAGTAGACTGGAAGAAACTGTGCTATTTTAAGTACTTTTTTATCCATAACACTCATTGGTACAAAAACACCGGACAAAAAGCACATGCCAAGAGAAACAATATTGGAAAGTCCATTGAGCATGTTGCTGTTTTTTACAAAAAGTCCGAGCAGATAAGACAGAGACAGCGAGACTGTCATCATCACAAAGGTATTCAGGAGATAATAGGTCAGAACACCGGAATCTAGGAGATCTTTTTGATACATGACAATTGCACCTGTGACGGCGATCAGCCATAAACCAACTCCGATCGTAAACATGGCAAGCAGTCCTTCAAGATGCTGTCGGCGAATGGAAACGGATGAAGCCTGCATACGTTTCTGGATATCTTCTTTCTGAAAAGCAAGAAGAATATAGCCCATGGAATAGCACAGAACAGCCAGAAACAGATAGGGAACATAACGGAAATAATAGGTATATGCCGGTGTTTCGGAAGTGGTTTCGGTGTCCTGATACATGGAAACCCTGGAAGAAGGCTGTTCCAGAGCGGCTTTTGCAGCTTCTTTTTGAGAAAAACCAGAAGCAATGTATGTGCGCACATTATTCAGCCATGCATTGATCTGCTGGTCTACATAAAATGAAGTATAGGATCCGGGAATCTTTGTGACGGAAATCGGGTTATCCTGTACAATGCAAGTTTTATAGAAATCTTTTGGAATCTGTACAATATATTCTGCATTTCTGTAAAAAAGCTCTTCCTGCATAACAGAAGGATCACTGGAAATCTCAGAAACATTATGGATTGTTTTGAGATAGTCTGTTAAAGCATGAGAAAGAGTACTCTGATCATTATCTGCAACGGCAATATCCACTCGCGCTTTTTCAAAATCTTCCAGATGCTCTTTGCTGGCAGCTGCTTGAAGAGCCATGGCAACGGAGAAAAAAATAACCAGATATATGATCACCAGACCGATATTCTTTTTTAATATTTTCATATAGCCTTTAAATACTGTCATAGCGATTCCTCCTGATCAGTAAAAATGAAGCCATAACAAAAGCAGCGCTCATAACTGCAAGTGTGACAAGATTGCGGTAATAGCGGGCTGTATCATTGTAAACATTGATACAGTAAAATGCATCCGAAATCAGGGCAGCAGGATTGATGCGGTTGATGATCGGAGCATGTTTTTCTACGAGATCTTTCATGTTACTATTCATGAGTCCTGCAAGAAAACTGCAGACCATGGAAATCGCAAGGATAACAGCAACTTTTATACCTTCACTCAGTTTGCCGAGACTTCCGACAAACAGCCCCACAGAAACACCGATCAGGCTTCCGAACAGTGAAATGATAAGCATTTTTCCTATTTGTCCCTGAAAATCCAGTTTCAGTATGATCCTGAGATAAATGAGTAAAATAATTACATCGGTATATCCGAGCAGAAAGGAAGTGATCTGCTCGGATAAAATCAGTTTGAGTTTATGGGTGGGGGTAACACAACGTCTTGCCGCCAGAGCTGTTAAATTGGCCTGTAACGTGATCGCGGCGCCAAAGCCGATAAAACATCCATACAGGCACGCCATGGCGATCAGAGCGTAAAAAAACTGCGAATTACCATCGATCGTTTTTCCGCCCAGGGAAAGTTCCTGTACAAGATCGCGGGTATCTGCCATCTGTGAAAGTCCTTCCAGAATTCCAGAAGGATGTTTTTTCAGGATATTCTGTATCGTGTGCAGGTTGTTATTGTAACTTTCCAGAACAGACTGAAGGATACTTTCCGGAATGCCATGTGCATTAACTGTCAGAGACGGAGTCATTTCATTGTAATAGATACCAGAGATTTCCTTGTTTTTTAAAGCAGTAAGCGCTGCAGATTCATCCATCTCCTGAATGTTCAGAAGATCTGAATTACTTTTTTTAACCTGGTCTATGTAAAAGCTGAACAGTGGATTAGGGCTGGTTTCCTGCACCATAGCTACCTGAACGGTCTCAAAATCTGCATCATTCAGGTTTCCAAATGCAAAAAAGAAGAAGGTACCAAGAATCAGAGGAAAAACAAGCGGCCAGAAGGTCATATTAAAGCTGTCTCTTATACACATCTGACGCTGCCGACGATCTTACGCGTGTAG
>ENA-OYYZ01001388-OYYZ01001388.1-human-gut-metagenome-genome-assembly--contig:-NODE-1388-length-10375-cov-3.954167_pt1 | contig 10375 bp, 9 predicted proteins | sample MGYA00243256_ERZ653463 | MGnify/ENA primary metagenome ERZ653463 (study PRJEB26926, sample SAMN06165173) | human gut metagenome | biome: ENVO:00009003; feature: ENVO:2100002; material: ENVO:00002003... | reverse complement strand
GGGCGAGATCCTTAAGTAATTTCGCTTAAAGCTATATGAGCATAAGAAAAGAGCGTGCAGATGAAAGTTTGCACGCTCTTTTTGTTATGCTTTGCAATATTCTCTGTACTTCCTCAGCACATCTTTATCGTTTTCAAACGTAATGTGCGCTGCAGCTTCTTCTGCCGGTACCCAGCAGAGCTCGGTGACTTCCTCTACCTGCCGGTGCGCTTCGCCGCCGATGTATTCGGCTGCAAAGTAGATGACATCTTTCATGACGTCCGGCTTCGGGGAGTAGGTGACGACAGCGCGAAAGCCGGTATCAAGCGTGACTGTAAGGCCGGTCTCCTCGCGGATCTCGCGCAAGGCGGTCTCGCTTTCGGTCTCATTACCCTCCATATGGCCTTTCGGAAATGCCCAATGACCGCCGTTTACATGGCGGATGAGCAGAATTTCACGTCCGTTTTCGGTTTGCCGCGCAATGACCGCGCCGCAGGAAATTTCTTTTTTCAAAAAATGACCTCCTTGCAATTTGCCGCGGAAAACCGCAGGCGATGAAATCGGAAAGGGCCGCCCTGCGGCAGCCCTCCCACATTATTTCACAGTGAATTTATAGATTGTTTTGGACTCGAACGGTTTCTCCGGCGTGACATAGCGGAACGGGAAGTTCTCGTGATGCACCGAGTCCGGGTAGAACTGGGTCTCCAAGCAGAAGGCGGTGTGGGGCTTCATGGGCAGCCCGTCCTTACCCAAAATGCCTTCGTCCACCGAGTTGAAGGTGTACAGCTGTACGCCAGGCAGGTCAGACCAGATCTCCATGGCGCGGCAGCTGTCGGGGTCCCATGCCTCGCCGAACTGGCGGAAGCCCTCGCCCTTGATGCACAGATTGTGGTCAAAACCGCCGCAAAGCTGGATCAAGTGGTCATCGGCAAACATATCCTTCCCCAGTTCCTTTCCAGCGGTGAAGTCCAGAGGCCCGCCCAAGGTGGAGACGATGTTCCCATCGGGGATCAGGCCGTCCGAAACCGTAGTGGTCTCCTCGGCATTGAGCTGCAGCCAGGTGGACAGGACCTCCTTTTGGTGGTCTCCGGAGAGGTTGAAGAAAGCGTGGTTGGTTGGATTGAAGGGAGTGGCCTGGTCGCTGGTACCCGTGTACTCCAAAGAGAGTGTGTTATCCTTCTTCAAGGTATAGGTCACCTGCAGCTTCAGGCTGCCAGGGAACCCTTCTTCTCCATCGGGGCTCTCATAGGTATAGGTGATGGAGGGCTCGTCCCCCTCCTCCTGAACAGATGCCTCCCACAGCACCTGGTGATAGCCCCCAGGGCCGCCGTGCAAGGTGTTGGCCCCATCGTTGGCTGGCAGGCTATAGGTCTTGCCGTCTAAAACAAACTGCGCCCCACCAATGCGGTTGGCATAACGGCCGATGAACGCTCCGTGGTAATCCGCGCCAAAGTACTCCTCCAAAGTGCGGTGCCCCAGAATCACATCGCCCAGCCTCCCCAGGCGATCCGGCACCAGCAGCCGGATAATCCGGCATCCGTAGGGCGTGGTGACCAACGTCATACCACTGCGGGCTCTCAAGGTATAAAGGGCAGCCTCCCGCCCGTCGGGGAGAGTGCCGAACACAGCCTTTTCCACGGACATGAAACTCAAACCTCCTTGCCCAGCAGCGCTGCGCCGATAATGCCAGCGTCATTGCCCAGCTCAGCACGGCAGATTACAGTCTTCTTCGCGGAGTTCATGGCATATTGCTCTCTTGCCACAAATTCCCGCACGGGGGCCAGCAGGGTCTCCCGTTCGTTGGAAATGCCGCCGCCAATGCACAGGATATCAGGCTGGAAGATGTTCACCATGTCCACGATGCCCACGCTGAGATACTTGATGTACTCATCCACGATCTCCTTGCCGATGGGGTCTCCCTGGCGCATGGCGTCAAAGGCGGTGCGGCCGCTGACCTTATTGATGTCGCCCTCTACCAGAGTCCACAGGGGAGAATCCTTGGGGGCCTTGTCCATGTGCTCCTTGGTGGTCTTGATCAGGCCGGTGGCAGAGGCGTAAGTCTCCCAACAGCCATGGCGTCCGCAGGTGCACAGGCGGCCATCCACCACGATCACCGTGTGGCCCAATTCGGCGCCGGCATAGTTGCTGCCGGAATAAATTTTATGGTTGATAATGACACCGCCGCCCACGCCAGTGCCCAGAGTGATGGCGATGGCGTTATCAGCGCCCTTCAGGGCACCCGCCATGTACTCGCCGTAAGCCGCGGCATTGGCATCATTCTCCATAAGGACCTGTTTACCCTCCATGCGCTCGGAAAGCATCTTCTGCATGGGAGTATTTTTAAAGGGCAGGTTGTTGGCAAACTCGATGATGCCCGTGGCCTTATTGATGGTGCCGGGAGAGCCAATTCCCACCCAAGGCACATCGGCCAGTGTAATGCCGGCGTTCTTCAAAGCGGCATAGGCCGTCTCAGCCATAGCGTCCGCCACCTGCTCGGCGTTTTCCAGCTTTGTTTTAGAGGAAGCCCGCGCGATGATCTGGTTATTTTCATCCACGATGCCGACGGCAATATTGGTGCCGCCCAAGTCAATTCCTAGGTAATACATAACAGCATTGCTCCTTCAGCAAAGATTCCTGGGATCTCCCCAACATGAAAAGTATACTATACTATCCCCTCAAAAGTAAATGACTCTCAGCAAAATTTCCATATTTTTTTCCGTAGCCTCCCTCTTGATTTTCTTTGTTTTCCGTGGTATTATTTTCTAGTTATCATTTCTATCCATCGGCCGCTGTGGTGGAATCGGCAGACACAAGGGACTTAAAATCCCTCGGGAGCGATCCCGTACCGGTTCAAGTCCGGTCAGCGGCACCAGGCTGAGCCTGGACGCAATTCGCGTTCCGGGCTCAGCTTTTTCTTTTGCCTTTTCGCTCGCGCCTGCAGCGGGCAGTGATCTTGTCACCTCGACCGGCGGCGAGCTGCCGCTCCCAAACCGCGAACTTCACCTTTGTGGGGTTCGCGGTTTTTCTTGCCCGCGTTTCCCGTTGGCGGCTATTCTGCCTCTTGAATCCCAGCTGAGCCTGGACGCATTTCGCGTTCTAGGTTCAGCGTTTTCTTTTTCGCCTGCACTTCCACGGGGTATTTTTGCCGGTATCTCCGCCGTTTCGCTCTAAAAAGGCCTTTCACACCTTCTTTGTAAACACAGCTAGGCCGGGTGCCCGCGGGGGTACCCGGCCTTTTTAAACCGCTCGTGGTTACTCCCGCCCAGGCGGGACGCTCTCATACGGCAAGAGGTCGCAGCCACCTAGAGCAGCGGCAGCCGCAGATTCAATCCTGGCGCATAAATTCCTTTGGACTGCGGCCAAATTCCCGCTTGAACTGCTTGAGGAAATTGGAGTAGTCATTGAAACCGCACTGCAGGCAGACCGTAGTCACCGGCGTACCCTCCCGCAGCATATTGCGGGCCACCACCAAGCGCTTCTTGATGATGAATTGATAGAGGGTCAAGCCTGTGTACTCCTTAAACCTGTGGCTGAGATAATACTTGCTCACATAGAAGTGGTTTGCCAGCCGGTCCAAACTCAGATCTTCCGACAGGTGGTCGTTAATATAGGCAATGACTTGGTTGACATTTTCATTTTCGCTCACATCCTGCCAGATGCTGTCCGGTAGGGAAAAGTAAGCGCGGTTTAAATAGACTAAAAACTCGCACAGGTAGAGATAGGCCAGGGTCTCTTTGGCAAAGCAGTCCTCCCGGCGCGCCTGAATGATCTTTTCACACAGGCTTCTCAGATGGGTCACGGTGCTGCTGTCCGGCCGAATGAGCTTAAAGCTCCGGTTTGCTGCATCCAGAAAACAAGCGGCCAAATCATCCCCCAGGCTGTGGAAGGACTGGATGGCTTCCGGGCGAATCCAGATGACATAGCGCTCATAGGGTTTGCCCTCGCGCACCTCTGGCCGGTGGATATCCTCATTATTGGTCAGCAAAATATCTCCTGGCCGCAGCTGATAGGTACGCCCCTCAATCACATAGGAGACAGCGCCGGACAAGAAGAAATATATCTCATAAAACTCGTGTTCGTGAAACTCCACTTCAGGAGGAACCTTGTCTAAATAGTGGTGGCATTCAAACAGGCTGTCCTGCATTGTTTGGCGGAGCGTAAAATTTTCAATCGTCAAACCCAATAAAATAGCCCCCACAGATCTGTTTTTTCTATTATATAGCAACTATCACCTGTTTTCAAGCAGATTATCCCACGTCACAGCCGTTTTTTTCCAGTAAAATAAAGGAAAAGGGAGGTTTCCCTCTTCTGCTGGCTGCGTTATCTGCATTCTTTTTGGAAAGGAGCTCTTATTGTGAAAACCTTCATTACTGACGACTTTCTGCTCAACAGCGAGCCTGCCCGCCGGCTGTACAATGAGTATGCCGAGGACATGCCCATCTTTGACTACCACTGCCACCTGAATCCCCAGGAGATTTACGAGGACAAGCAGTTCTCCGACATTGGCGAGGCCTGGCTGGCCGGCGACCACTACAAGTGGCGGGTGATGCGCACCTGCGGCGTGCCCGAGGAGTACGTCACCGGCAAGGCCTCCTTCCAAGAGAAATTCCAGCGCTTCGCCGCCGTGATGCCCGCCTTGGTGGGCAACCCCATCTACCACTGGTCCCACCTGGAGCTGCTGCGCTTTTTCGGCATAGAGGAGCTGCTGGACAGCCAGAGCGCCCCCGCCATTTGGGACAAGGCCAACAGCGTCCTCCAAAGCCCGCAGGGCACGGCCCGCGCTCTGATCGCCTCCAGCAAGGTCCGGGCCCTGTGCACCACCGACGACCCTGCCGATGACTTGCAGTACCACAAGCTGCTGGCGGAGGACAAGAGCTTTGGCACCCAGGTGCTGCCCACCTTCCGGCCGGACAAAATCCTCCACGTAGAAAACGACGAGTACCCCGTCTACCTCCAGAAGCTGGGCGCCGCCGCTGGAGTGTACATCCGCACCCTGGATGACGTAAAGGCCGCCTTAAAGCAGCGGCTGGACTATTTTGCCAGCTGCGGCTGCCGCCTGTCCGACCAGTCCTTCGGCTCCCCGGATTTCACCATATGGGATGAAGAGGCTGCCCAAGAGGCCATGCGGAAGGCTTTAGACGGGGAGGTGCCCCTGGACTACGAGGTCTCGGCCTACCAGTCCCTGCTCATGGACTTCCTGGGTGGGGAGTACGCTGCCCGGGGCTTCACCATGCAGCTGCACCTGGGAGCCCTGCGGAACTTGAACACGAAACGCTTCCAGGCCCTGGGGCCCGATATAGGCTGTGACTCCATCGGAGACGGCATTCCTGCCGCCTCTCTGGCCGCTCTGCTGGATCGGATGGCCCTGCGGGATGCCCTGCCCAAGACCATCCTCTACACCCTGAACGCCTCAGACAACGAGAAGCTGGTAGCGGGGGGCGGCTGCTTCCACGACGCTGCTACCGCCGGGAAGGTGCAGTTCGGCTCCGCCTGGTGGTTTAACGACCATCTGGACGGCATGGAAAAGCAGCTGCGGGATCTTGCCAGCATCAGTGTGCTCAGCCGCTTTGTGGGCATGCTCACCGATTCCCGGTCCTTCCTGTCCTACCCCCGCCACGAGTACTTCCGCCGCATCCTGTGCCGTGTCATTGGCGGATGGGTAGAGGATGGCCAAGCCCCTGCCGACTATGAACTGCTGGGCCGTATGGTGCAGGACATCTGCTACAACAACGTGGCGAAATTTATTGGTATCGAGGGGTAAGACCCCCGGCTCTTATGAAAGGAGAAAAGACATTATGAAACTTTCCTTCCGTTGGTATGGGGACTCTGACCCCATCTCTTTGGAATACATCAGCCAAATCCCCGGCATGCGCTCCATTGTCACCGCTGTGTACGACGTAAAGCCCGGCGAGGTGTGGCCCGAGGAATCCCTGGCCCGCCTGAAGGCCCAGTGCGAAGAGCACGGCCTGGTCTTTGACGTGGTGGAGTCCATCCCCGTCAGCGAGGACATCAAACTGGGCACGGACAAGCGGGACGCCCACATCGAGGCCTACTGTGAGAACGTGCGCCGCTGCGCCAAGTACGGCGTCAAGTGCGTCACCTACAACTTTATGCCGGTGTTCGACTGGACCCGCACCCAGCTGGATAAAAAAGCCCCGGACGGCTCCACCAGCCTGGTGATGTACTGGGAACAGATGAAGGGCCTGGACCCCCTTACCGATGACATCCACCTGCCCGGCTGGGACTCCAGCTACACCCAGGAGCAGGTGCGGGACTTGATCCGCGCCTACGGCGAGCTGGGCGAGGAGGGCCTGTGGAAGAACATCGAGGTGTTTTTGAAGAAGGTCATCCCCGTTGCCGAAGAGTGCGGCGTGGTCATGGCCCTGCATCCCGACGACCCGCCCTATCCCATTTTCGGCCTGCCCCGGGTCATCACCTGTGAGGAGAACCTGGACCGCTACCTCTCCATCGTGGACTCCCCCTCCAACGCTTTGTGCCTGTGCACCGGCTCCCTGGGCTGCGCCAAGAGCAACGACATCCCCGCCATGGTGCGGAAGTATTCCGCCGCCGGGCGCATTGGTTTTATGCACCTGCGCAACGTGAAGATTCTGGAGGACGGCTCCTTCGAGGAGCGGGCCCATCTCTCCAGCTGCGGCAGCCTGGACATGTATGAGATCGTCAAGGCCCTGGTGGAGACCGGCTTCGACGGCTATGTCCGCCCCGACCACGGCCGCATGATCTGGGGCGAGACCGGTAAACCTGGCTACGGCCTGTACGACCGCGCCCTGGGCGCCGCTTATATCAATGGGCTCTTTGAGGCTTGTGAAAAGGCCAAAAAATCGTGATACAAAATAGACTCTAAGAAAGGAAGGTATGAACATGGAAAAAAACGTGCTGAACACCGACCTGACCGGTAAAGTGGCGGTTGTCACCGGCGCAGGCGGCGTGCTCTGCTCCGCCTTTGCCAAGGTGCTGGCCCGGGCGGGGGCCAAGGTGGCCTTGCTGGACCTGAACGAGGAGGCCGCCCAGCAGTTTGCCGGGGAGATCAACGACGAGGGCGGCGTGGCCCGGGCCTACAAGTGCAATGTGCTGGACAAGGACATGTGCTATGCCGTGGCAGACCAGGTTATGGCCGACCTGGGGCCCTGCGACGTGCTGATCAACGGGGCAGGAGGCAACAATCCCCGGGCCACCACCGACAAGGAGTACTTTGAGCCCGGCGACCTGGAGGCAGACACCAAGAGCTTTTTCGACCTGGATGAAAGCGGCGTGGAATTTGTCTTCAACCTGAACTTCATCGGCACCCTTATCCCCACCCAAGCCTTTGCACGGCAGATGGTGGGCCGGGAAGGGTGCAACATTCTGAACATCTCCTCCATGAACGCCTACACACCCCTGACGAAAATCCCCGCCTACTCCGGTGCCAAGGCAGCCATCACCAACTTTACCCAGTGGCTGGCGGTGCACTTCTCCAAGGCGGGCATCCGGGTAAACGCCATCGCCCCAGGTTTCTTCTCTACCAAGCAGAACGCCGCTTTGCTTTTCAATCCCGACGGCACCCCCACCCCCCGGACGGGCAAGATTCTGGCAGCCACCCCCATGGGCCGCTTCGGCGACTCGGAGAAAGAGCTGGCCGGTGCGGTGCTCTTCCTGCTGAACAATGAGGCGGCCAGCTTCATCACTGGCGTGTGCATCCCCATCGACGGCGGGTTCTCCGCATACTCTGGCGTGTAAACACTTTTCGGAGAAAGGAAGGCCCTATGAAAAACGTTATGCGCGCGGCTGCTCTGGCGCTGTCGGGCGCATTGGCATTGACAGCCCTTTCCGGCTGCTCTGCCAGCGCCACCGACGGCCTGCAGATTATTCGCATTGGCCACAACCAATCCACCAACCACCCCACCCACACGGGCCTGCTGGCCTTTGAGGAATACATTGAAGGGGAGCTGGGGGACAAATATGACATCCAGATTTTCCCCAGCGAGCTTTTGGGCTCTCAGAACGAGATGGTGCAGTTGACCCAGACCGGCGCCATCACCTTCTGCGTGGCCTCCAACTCCTTGCTGGAGACCTTCTCAGACAACTACACCCTCTTCAACCTGCCCTACCTGTTCGCCAGTCCGGAAGCCTACCACGCCTCCATGGACGACCCGGACATCGTGGGACCCATTTTCGAGTCCACCATGCAGGCAGGCTTTGAGGCTGTGACCTGGCTGGACGCGGGCACCCGGAACTTCTACACCATCAACACACCCATCGAGACGCCGGAGGACCTGCGGGGCTTAAAGATCCGGGTGCAGCAATCCCCCACCAACGTGCGGATGATGGAACTGCTGGGGGGCTCTGCCACCCCCATGGGCTTTGGCGACGTGTACACGGCCCTTCAGTCCCAGATGCTGGACGGCGCCGAGAACAACGAGCTGGCCTTGACAGACAACGGCCACGGTGACATCTGTAAGTATTACTCCTACACCATGCACCAGATGATTCCCGACATCCTCATCGGCAACCTGGACTTTATGGAAGGCCTGAGCGAGGAAGAGAGGGCTATCTTTGACGAGGGGTTCCAAATCCTCAATCAGACTCAGCGGGATGCCTGGGAAACCGCTGTAGAGGAGGCCAAAGAAAAAGCTGAGAATGAGCAAGGCGTGAATTTCAGCTATCCGGACATTACCCCCTTCCAGGAGGCTGTTGCCCCTATGCATCAGGAGATGCTGGAGGAATATCCCGATCTGGCCCCCATCTATGAGCTCATTCAGGAGCACAACGCCGAGTACCCGGCGGATTCCCAGTGAAAGGAGGGCATTTCTGTATGCAAGCTACCCGTAAAGTGCTCAACCGTATTATGAATGTCCTGGCGGGAGTAAGCCTGATTGCCATGACCGCCCTGACCTGCTGGCAGGTCTTCACCCGCTATGTCTTAAACAACCCCTCCACCTGGTCGGAAGAACTGGTGGGCTACCTGTTCGCCTGGGCCAGCTTGTTCGGCGCCTCTCTCATCACCGGGGAGCGGGGCCACATGAACATCCCTGTGGTGGTGGAAAAGATGCCTTTGGGGGCCCAAAAAATTCTTGGGATCTTTGGCGAACTCATCGCCATGGCCTTCTCCGCCATCATCCTCATCTACGGGGGCTACCGCATCACCCTGCTGGCCATGGGCCAGATGACCTCTTCTTTGGGGGTGGCCGTAGGCGTATTTTATGTGGCCATGCCGGTGTGCGGTGTCATCAACATCCTGTACACCATCTTAAACATCTATGACATCTGCAAAGGCAAAAAGGAGGGGGCGTAAGCTATGGCAATGCAATCTCTGCTGATGATCATTGGCATTCTGGCAGTGTTGCTGGTGGTAGGCGTTCCCATCTCCTACTCCATTGGCATTGCTTCCCTGGTCACGATTCTGCAAACCGTCCCTCTGGACATCTCTGTGGTCACGGGGGCCCAGCGCATCTTTGTGGGCATGAGCAAATTCAGCCTGACCGCTATCCCCTTCTTCATCCTGGCGGGCAACCTGATGAACCAAGGGGGCATTGCCAAACGGCTGGTGAATTTCGTCATGGCCATTCTGGGCAAGCTGCCCGGCGCGCTGCTGGTGACCAACGTGGGCGCAAACGCCCTGTTTGGAGCGATCTCTGGTTCGGCCTCCGCCGCTGCCGCCGCCGTGGGCTCCATGGTGCGGGAAGGCGAGGAAGAGCAGGGCTATGACAAGGACCTGTGCGCCGCCACCAATGGCGCCTCGGCTCCCTCTGGCCTGCTGATCCCACCCTCCAACGCGCTGATTACCTATTCTTTGGCCGCTGGCGGCACTTCCGTAGCCGCCCTGTTCATGGCGGGTTACTTGCCCGGTGTTATCTGGGCCCTGTGCTGCATTGCGGTGGCCATTATCCTAGCTAAGAAGAAGGGATATAAAGGCACCCCCGGCAAGTTCAGCTGGGCCACCCTGGGCAAGGCCACCCTGCAGGCCCTTCCCTCCCTCTCCTTGATCGTGGTGGTTATTGGCGGCATTGTGGCCGGTGTGTTCAGCGCCACAGAGGGCTCTGCCATCGCGGTGATCTACTCCCTGATTCTGGGCATCTGCTACCGGAACATCACCCTCAGGTCCTTCTGGAACATTGTGGTGGAGAGCGCCAAAATGAGCGGCATGGTGGTGTTTCTCATTGGTGTGTCCAACATCCTGGGCTGGGTCATGGCCTTCTTACAGATCCCCCAGGCGGTGTCCGCCCTGCTGCTGGGCATCACGGACAACCCCATCATCATTCTGCTCATCATGAACCTGATCCTGTTGGTAGCTGGCACCTTTATGGACGTGACCCCCGCCATCCTGATCTTCACCCCCCTCTTCCTGCCTATCGTGCAGACCTTCGGCATCTGTCTCTTATACACATCTCCGAGCCCACGA
>ENA-OYYZ01001381-OYYZ01001381.1-human-gut-metagenome-genome-assembly--contig:-NODE-1381-length-10416-cov-3.962648_pt1 | contig 10416 bp, 9 predicted proteins | sample MGYA00243256_ERZ653463 | MGnify/ENA primary metagenome ERZ653463 (study PRJEB26926, sample SAMN06165173) | human gut metagenome | biome: ENVO:00009003; feature: ENVO:2100002; material: ENVO:00002003... | reverse complement strand
TCTACACGCGTAAGATCGTCGGCAGCGTCAGATGTGTATAAGAGACAGATATAGCGCCGAACACCCACACCTCATCGCACATCCGAAGGAGCGCAAGTCCGAACAGAAGGCCAAGATCCCGTTCATTGGGATCGTTATCGTTAAGTATCTGCGGATACAGAAGATGGCTCGCCACCGGCATATAGCCTTCATCGATCACACGGCGGCAGTAAGTAATCGCCGCCGCGACATTCGCATCCACATCGCCCGCATATTTGGACGCCACATAAATTTTCCTGCGGTTTTTGTCGGCATAGCGTTTTTTCTGCTTCTGCCGGTATTCCTTCATTATCTGGCTCATCGCCGACCCTGCGGTCGGATCGGCGTAGCCCTCGCTGTTTTTGTACATAGTCAGTCCTCCAGTTCTTCCATCATTCCAAAGGTCGGTCCCGCAGACGCCTCCGCAATCAGCGGAAGGTCAAACTCCGGGAAGGGCTTCTCCTCCATGCAGGAACGGATAAAAGCCACCGCCTCCGACAGCCTGTCCTCCGGGATAATGAAAGTCAGTTCATCGTGTATCTGAAGGATGGGCTTGAGCCATTTGCGCTCCGGCAGTCCGGCAAGTATCCTCGTGATGGCAAGTTTCAGAATGTCCGCCGCCGTTCCCTGGATAGGTGTGTTCAGCGAACATCTCTCCGCAAACGACTTCTGGCCCCAATTATCCGAGGTGATGCCGGGAAGGTACCTGCGCCGCCCGAGCCAGGTTTCCGAATACATGCGCCTTGCGGCTTCTGCCTTCGTCTCTTCCTGCCACGCGGTCAGACCCTTGTATCCGTGCTTGAGGTTGAAAAGTATCTCCTCACACTCACTCACGGATTTTTCAACCCCCGCCTTGAACTTCAGCGTTTTCTGCAGCCCACGCGGGAACAGCCCATAGAAAGTGCCGAAGTTCACGTTCTTTGCAATCGTCCTGTGTTCTTTGTAATTCTCCGAATGCTTGTCCTGGGCTTCCTCATAGCTCACGCCGAAAATAACGCTGGTCGTAGCTGCGTGGATATCGCCGTCTTTGCGGTAGGTATCCATCATCACTTCATCGCGACAGTAGAACGCGCCCACGCGCAGTTCGATCTGCGAAAAATCAAGCGACAGGATAAGGCAGCCATCCGGCGCTTTGATGAAGTTGCGGACGCCGATGGGATCGTTGGTCTTCCTGGGCATATTCTGCGCATTAGGGTTCCGGCAGTTCATCCTGCCCGTATCCGTGGATAGAGCGAACAGTTCCGGATGGATGCAGCCCGTCACGGGATTGAGGTATTTCAAGTACCCGACGATATAGGTTGACTTGATCTTTCCCCACTTGCGGTACTCCTGCACCAGCGTGAAAAGACCAGACAGTTCAGGACGATTAGTATCGCACCATTCCTTGAGGAGCGTCATGGTCATATCGTCCGCCGCCTCGCGGTTCGTTTCCGTGGTCTTCAAAATGGGCAGCCCCAAGTCCTTATACAGATAGTTCTTGAACGCGTGTGTGGAGCAGTTCGCGCCGATGTTCACATCTCCGATGATAAATTCGATCTCCTTGCGGATACGCTCCATCTCGGCCTCGGCTTCTGACTTTCGCTCCTGCATAAGCGGGAGGTTGACCGGGATACCATTCGTTTTCATGATGCCAAGGTACACGGCGGTCGGACTTTCGATCTCCTCCACGATGTACCTGTGCTTCGGGAGGTAGCGGTCGAACCAGTCGTTGAACTTGTGATAGAGCCGCAGTGCAAAGTCAGAGTCGGCAGAGCCATAGCGGACGGTTTCCGCATCCTGTGCATCCAGTTCGTCAAAGTGCTTTCCGTCCGTAACGCTTGAAAATGACGGGAGCGGTTCTCCGAACAGTTCCTCCGCCAGCCGTTTCAGACCGCTCTCATTCAGCTTGCGGAAGTCGTATATACTTTTAAGGCTCATCTGTGACGCACAGATCGTGTCATACACGGGAGCCTGTATCACGATGCCCCTCGCATACGCCATTGAGGATTCAAAGGCGATGTTGTGGGCAATCTTTATGGTCGTTGTATTCATGAGGAACGCCGTCAGAAATGCGAAAAAGGCGTCCTTGTCTATATTTGTGCCAATACGATGGGCGATGGGGACATAGATGCCCGTGCCTTCCTTGACAGAGAAGGAGCATCCGACAATATGCGCCCTTGCGGGATCGAGAGCCGCCTTGTCCTCCTCGCGGTACGGATCGTCGGGAGCAGTCTCAAAATCGAACGAGACAATGCTGCTGCCGCCGATGTAGTCCCGTATCCCGTCCACCGTGGTCACACATTTATATTCTGTATTCATGCGCAATCACTCCTATGGGAAATACCCGAAGGAGCGTTGCACCCCTCCGGGCTTTCGTGTGCTTTACTTCAAAGGTTCAATGATTTCTCCCGTTTCGGGATCGACCAGCGGCTCATCGTCAATGAGGGACGCCGGAGTCAGGTTCGCGGCATACGCCTTTACCGTCTCGGACACACCAGCCACGGCGTTGCGCTCCTCGGCGTTAAGCATACGCTCGAACGAGAATACCGCCTGGGAGAATGCGATGCCGGATGAGTTGGTGGCCTTCTTCAGCGTGATCTTCGTGACCACCTGGTTCAGCTTGCGCCCGCGGGAAAGCTGGCTCTTCACATAATTCGTGAAGGATTTGAGCGACCCGGTCGGCAGGGAAAGCGTGATGGGAAACAGTTCTCCCTCGCGCAGGATATAGAGCATACGCTTGTTTTTGCACAGCTTGCTCTGACCCTCTCCGCTGCCGAACTTGTTATACGGGCAGTTCTGGCAGTTCCCGCCGGGAGTGCCGATGCCTGTCACGCCGTCAAAGCTGCCGCAGTCGGGAGGATTGTTCCCGCCCGTGTACTTGTCGTGGTAGTAGGCGTAAGCCGGATGGTTGTAGACGATAACGCCGGTGATGTCCTTCGCCATCTCGGACTCATCGCTCTCAGCGGAGGGAATCTCGAAAGCCGTGCCACCGCCCGCAGGCAGCTTCACGCGGTCAAAGGAAAACTCAAGTCCCTGGCAATCGTCCGCCATCGCCTCGTTCAATACGTCTCTGTTCGCAAGAGCAGCGAAACCCTCGTTCACTGCGATCTCAGTGTTCTTCTTATCTGACATGATCTATGTCCTCCTGTGAAATGAAATAAGTTGTAGTTTTTGCGTTGGTGCAGTGAATCGGTGTTCCTACGACTTGCGGATTCCGACCGACACTTTTTCATAAGTGCTGACGGTATCGCCGAGCCATGCCGGGACATCCTCGCCCGTGGCTTCCCGCTGCTCCTTGATGAAGGATGCGAGCGTGTTTGCGTTGACCGTCTCCACGACCAGGCTGCCGTATCCGTTGTCCTTCAGAGCCTGCATCATCTCGTCCTTGCGACCTGACGCCGGGGACGCGAACAACCTGCTCTTCAAGTAGAACGTGCTGCCGTTACGGGAGAAGCGATCAAGTTCGGCTTCTGTCATGGCATCGGAGAGCTGCTCGTCCAATTCGGCGATCTCCGCACCCAGAGCCTTGGTCTGCGCTTCGAGGTCTTTCTTCTGTTCCTGCAGAGTCTTGAGCCTGTCAGCCATTTCAAATATTTGTGTGTTCTCCATCGGTGACTACCTCCTTTCACTTACTACCGAGGAATTCAACCCCCTGTGTGAAAGGTCAGTTCTTAAAGGGATTCCTGCCCTTGCGGTAATCGTCCACGAGCATTTTTGCGAGGTTCATCTTCTGACGGAGAGCATATAGGACCTTGCGGTCGACCGTACCCCTGCACACGAGATAGATGTAATGGCAGTTCTCTTTCTGTCCGGCTCTGTGGATACGAGCCTTTGCCTGCTCGAAATTGCTCATGCTATAGTCAAGGGAATAAAAGACCATCGTGCTTGCCGCCGTCAGCGTGATACCCAATCCCGCCGCCGCGATCTGTCCCACGAACACACGGCATCTATCGTCATACTGGAAACGGTGGATCTCATTGTCGCGGTCTTTTACGCCGCCGCGCACCACGGCATAGCCGATCTTTTTCTTTTCGAGAAGTTCCTGGATATCATCCAGTTCCGGCACGAAACGAGCCATGATGACAAGTTTCTTATCCTCGGCCATAGCGGAGTCGATAATGTCGGAAAGAGCGTCCAGCTTGGCGCGGCTCACGGTATTGACCACGCCATCATCGTCGGTAAGGTGTCCGCCCGTGATCTGCGACAGGCGCAGGAGTCTTGTGAGGATGTTTGCCGTGGTCACCTCCGACTCGTCCAGTTCCGCATAGCTTTCATCCTCGATGCTGTCATAGAGTTTTATGGCGTCCTTCTCCAAATCCACGGTACGGACTTCCTCGGTGATCGCCGGAAGGTCAAGGCACTCCGCTTTCGTCACGCGGTACGCAACGGAATGGAGCCGTTTCAAAAAATCGTCCGTCATCCATTTGCGGAAGATCGGCGTGTGGTTGCCGTAGCCGCCCATGTCAAAATACTGGTTGCGGAATGCGTAAAACGATGTACCGAATATCTGCGGATTAAGGAAGCGGTACTGCGAGAACACGTCCAGTTCGCGGTTCGTGATGACCGTACCCGTAAGCAACAGCTTGTACCTCGCCTTATCGCCGATGTGGTGCATCCCCTTGCTCTGGGAGGTGCGGTTCTCCTTCAGCTTGTGCGCCTCGTCCGCGATCACCAGGTCGGCGTTGTAAGCCAGCAGTTCCTTTTCGAGCCGCCACGCCGATTCGTAATTTACGACCACGACCTGCAAGCCCTCGTCCGGCAGCTTGGTCAGCTGCTCCTTTTTCTTTGCCGCCGTACCCTTGAGGATGGTCATGGAATACGGGAAGTCGGCGAACTTTTCAAATTCCTCCTGCCAGACACCGAGGATGGAAAGCGGCGCTACTACCAGCACACGGTTGACCTTGCCGTATTGGTACATACATCCCGCCACGGCGATGCTCACTATCGTTTTGCCCGTTCCCATTTCCATCAGAAGAGCCGTGCCGCGACTTTTAAGGCGCTCGTCAAATACGCCGAACTTGTCGCAGGCAAAGGCAAACGCCTTTTTCTGATGGTCATACGGAGTAGCCTTAATCGGCATCATCAGTTCGATGTTCTCATTCATTGCCGTCACCCCGCATTTCCTTGATCTCGATGCCCTGCACGGATTCGCCCGGCGTCAGCACGAGAACCTCACAGAATTCTCCGAAGAGAAAGGTGAGCAGCCTTTTCGGAATACTCCTGTGTTCGCTCTGCAAGACTTCCTGCTTGTTGCCGCTTTTGTCGGCGATATTGATTCGTACTTTGTGTTTTAATCTCATAGGTTCGTCCTCCTGTTCCTGATCTGCATTGCTGCGGAGGATGGATGTATTTCCTTCCTCACTCACTACCGGGAAATTCAACCCTCCGGAGAGGTGCGGTCGGGGAGGACTCCGACCGCCGTATCTGCCGCTGTTCACGGCTCAGTCCTTTTTCGGGTACTTGTGGCGTTTCACACGCTCGACCCCGAAGGACTTGGCCACCTTGTCGATGATTTTGTTTTTGCGGTTAGTCATAGCCGCAGAGGACGGCAGCTTGCCCGTCTGCTCGGCTTCAGCCTGGCGCATCCCCTCAAGCTGCGTACCCTCGCCGAAATGCTCGAAGAAGAAGTCCTGCTGTGACTCTGTGCATTCCTCATCAATAACGCGACGCACCTGCGCTACCTGGGGATTCTCCGGCTCCGGCTCGGCAAACATCGCATCTTCCGGGCTGCCACTCTTGTCGGCAAGCGTGTCCCAGGGATCGACCGCATCCTCGTTGTCGGGATCGGCCTTGTAACTGTTGACCTTGGCATCAAACAGAGGATCGCGCAGTTCGTTCTCATAGCGGTCCTGCAAATCCATGTCGTGGTCGGACTCATCAAGCATGATGGTCAGTTCGAGCGACAGATCTTTTCCGACTTCAAGCCTCTGCGTAACCACGCACTTTGCGTCATCGTCCCAGCGTTCGTAGCAGTAGTACTTGCCGTCCGCCGTAAGATAACAGGTACGGTTGGGATTGAACCCACTCTTGCGTTTCTTTGAATCTTTGCTCTTCATTGCAGTGTCCTTTCCGTCCGAGCGGTACGGAGAGACACAAAAGAGCCTGCGGTTGAAGATGACCACAGGCTCCGATAGCCGAAAAAGGGCGCACGAAACTACGGTGGGAGCATCTTCGTTCCAAACACAGCCTTCATCGCTGCGTTCCGAACTCTTATGCATCCCTCCGTCCTTATAGCGCTATTCGGACTAAGAGATTGATTCTGCTGCCACTATCGGCAGCATCTTTATTGTACTCTGCAAGGAAGAGTAAGAAAATTTCACAAGAAAGCCCATTATTTTTTACATCAGATGTAATGGGTATATCTTGTGTTTCCCATTACTTTTGTGTATAATAAGAGAAAAGGGCTCCCGAATGGGAACCCTAACGCTATCGAAAATAATGGTTTTTGTAAAAGCAGAGCCTGTTTTAGATAGCCCCACGGAAAGGAAAATGTCGTTATGGACGAAAAAATATTTGGAATTTCATTAAAAACGATGTTTCAGCACGAGGGATACGGCTGTCTCTGTGCAAAAGACACGGTGAATACTTCGCCCGACGAGGCTCCGACTGTTACCCTCAAGGTTTGCCCCGATATAAGTACACAGCTACTGTTCTCATATGCGCCAAAAGACGGTTTGAATATGACTGGCGTTTCTGGCGGCATACACGAGAAAAATATCCTGGGCAAATTACTCGCACTTCCCAAAGATGATGTGGACAAGCATATCGAGTTTATTGAAAAATATGGCTTCTTATATCCGTTGCCGGCAAACGAATACACGGCAGTTGAAGCAAGTGATCTAATTGACATCATCAACAGAATAAAATCAACCATTCGGTTGTACAGTTGCATAAATAAAAAAGATTACAAGGGAGTCCTCATTCATGTAGTCTATTTGCTTTTCGCTTCCGTGACCGAACTTCGGATTGGCGATGATGTTTTTTCGACTTGTTCTCATCATTTCAAGAATCTGCTTGACTCCTATAATCTGTTTCCGGATTTGAGCAGGGAGCCGGAAGTTGCTGCGAACGGAACATACTCTGTAGACGATGCATTTCTCGGAAAGAAAAATGCTGTCGACATCAGTTTTTATAACGCCGTGAGAAGTGGCGCAGATACGAATTTACAGGGAAGCAAGGACCCATGGTTTAAGAACTTAATGGCAATGTACATAGGATGTAAGGACGTGGACGAAGAGACCCGCTTCCTTATAGATTTCTTTTATCATTTCCAAACGGAAGTATCTGTCATAAAAGAAGTCCATTATGGCGGTTTCAAATCATATACGACATTCAACGAAGATGCGCTTGACGATTCTTTCAAGAACGCCCTATTGAAGATTGCAAGGATTGTCGTGGCGGAGGAAATCAACCACAATATTCGTGGCATCCATCCGAAGTATAACGGCGGCAAGCTGACTGCAACATGGCAGGTCGATACCCTCATCGAAGCTCTTTATTTTTCGATTTTCTATATGAGAAATGGCGAGATGTATAAGGAATGCGAAAATCCGAATTGCAAGAGAGATAGGTTTTTCCTGGTAGAAGCGACCAGAACGAATAAACACTACTGTTGCGAACAGTGCAGAAATGCAGCCGGTGCGCAGCGATACCGAAATCGCCAGTTATAAACGGGCAAAAAAATAAGGCTCTACCTCTCATTAGTTGAAAGGTAGAGCCTTCATCTCTTATGTTGTAGGTCTCGGAACAGGAGCCCTGGTTTCCACTTTTTCTATTGCTTCCGCAAGCTGCCGTTTCTGCTGATCCGGCATACCGATGTAGTTGTACATAAGGAATCGAGTATCAATCACGATGCCCTGGACACGTTCGTAGTTCTTCGGATCGGGCTTCCAGTCGCCGACCGCTTCACCGATGTTTCCAATATTGTCCGTTACACGAGGTATCGGATTACCATCCGCCCCCATCTCAAAGAACGTGTTGTCCTCACGATTGAACGGCATTATAAATGCGTTATACAGATTGTCACTCGACACACCCTTGGCGCGCTCGATGTACTCTCCGTATGTTATCTGCTTGTTGATGTCGGGACCGTTCGGAAGATGATCGGGATTGCCGCTATATCCATAACGGTACAGTTTTGCATCGAGGACATAGACTTTTCCGTTGTAAATCATAATAGTATCCGGCTGCAATGGTGTTTTTGTCCTGTTGGGTCCGTAGTCAAGAAGCCACCTGGTACGCGGGAAATACTGATCCTTATCTTCTATGCCAAATGCTTTATCAATCATCTTCTCCCAAATACGCTCAAAGAAATCCGTGCCGAAGAAGTATTGCTTTTCGGAAGATTTCTCGTCCATGTATTTGAGCATGGATACCATTGCCGAAAACAGTTCTTGCTCCACATCATTGTGAGTGGATGCCAGCTTCTTTTCCAAAATATAAATGGCTTCTCTGTTGTCAGGATGCGGACCGGGCTTTTCCGGCATATAGGGAACATAGAGCCATCCCATTTTATCGAATGCCTCGTACACGCAGTACCGATGAATCTGCGTGATTTTCTTATCAGCATTCGGTGTTACGGAGCGAACCGTCATGTTCGTAAAGATAAGAGAACCGTTCTTCTGTACCAATGCCCGCTGCTCTCGAACAGTGCGCGGCCACGATGCATTCCCCTTGGTATCAGTCTTGAACCGGGGATCCGTTTCAATGTAGTAACGACCTGTCCTCAGAAAATCCCGAATCACCTTAAGGTAGGCGTGCATAGGAAAGTCGACTGTTCTCGGCGCAGCAAACTTTGACTCCTCTATCAGCTTGTCCTCTTTCATGAATGCAGCAAGCACATAGAACAGATTATTTATGTCCGCACGGAGATCATCGTCATTCGGTGGAAGCTGATAGCCTATCGGGAAATAGATAACGGCATCATCTGTATCCGCTTTTACACCGACAAAACTGTCTCCTTCGTCATTTTTATTGACGTGGCAGCGTTCTCTTATATTCTTTTGTAGATCCATAGCCACTGACCACCTCGCTTTCCATCTGGCACATCATTATGCCTGTGTATCAGGATAGAAGGTTGCGCGAACAGTTGGCTTGAAAATTTTAAATCTATCGCGTCCTCTTGAATACACAAAAGTACGGATGACCTGTTCTAAACTCTCCATGTTATCGGTATCAAAAAGTGCCTCTGGATTAAACTTAAATGCATCATCCCACAGATACTTAATAACCTTCTCTGGGAACTTCCGAATCTTCTTAAGGGCTTCTCGGATATCATAAAGCCTTCCTTTTTGCTCCGGTGTCAGATTCCCATCGCGTTCTGCCTTTAAAAGAACGTTATATTCGCCACGAAGATCATTATCCGGAGAAATAGCTCTATCATCAAACTCAAGGTCACTCTCATGGACGAAATATACACCGAGACGCTTATCCTCTGCGGATGCCATCTTTGCTCTGTTTCCAACAACGAGCTTATTGATAGTCGTGCAGAAGGTTTCCCAAGTGACCTCCGTATCCAAAATCTTGGCGTTCGCCAAGGAAGGCCGAACATTCTCGAAGGTGTTCTCTATTAAGCGCATATTCCATCGTCTTTGGAATGCCGTGTCAAGCGTGAACACATTCTGATCAGAAGTGTTCATTGTCCCGATAACAGAAAGATTGGACGGGATGCGTACCTTATGCCCACCATCGCCATAAATTACCGTTGCCATATATCGATTTGTAATTCCATACTCACTCGTACCAGCAGGATATACGACCTCGTGATCCTTCTTCGGCTCTAATGTTCTGTCCAACAACTGGAAAACCTCTCCAAAAATTGCAGGCGCATTTCCACGATTAATCTCTTCAATTATCAGAATGTATTCCTGTGTCGGATTCCTGTATGCATCACGCATAATAGTTGTAAACGGTCCTGGCGTAAACTTGTATGTCACAAGACCTTCATCGTCAACGTCCGGCAAAATCTGCCCAACAAAATCCGAGTAGGTGTAATCTGGATGGAACACAAGGCGTTCCACATAGCTGTCAACCTTACAATATTCATGCTCTATCGTCCAGCTTTTTCCAGACCCCGGAACACCGTACAGAAGGATATTAGTGCCAGAATTGATACGGGACTCTTCCAGATCATCAAGCGCAATTCCCTCAGTATCTGCCTCTAAATCTTCAAGACCGATTACCTTTGTTGCGTTCAAACGAAGGAGCGTGTCGACACGCTTTTGATAATCCTCAATTTTTTCGCTGTTAGGAGCAGCGATTGTAACTGTGCCGTTTGAATACTGAAGGTATGGATTCATCCCTTCCGACAAGAGCGACTTTAGAATACGAAGCGGTCCCTTTGCTTCCTTATCGCCATTTACATCTACGGCATCTGAGGTCTCAAGTCTGTCTCTTATACACATCTGACGCTGCCGACGA
>ENA-OYYZ01001374-OYYZ01001374.1-human-gut-metagenome-genome-assembly--contig:-NODE-1374-length-10440-cov-19.486086_pt1 | contig 10440 bp, 7 predicted proteins | sample MGYA00243256_ERZ653463 | MGnify/ENA primary metagenome ERZ653463 (study PRJEB26926, sample SAMN06165173) | human gut metagenome | biome: ENVO:00009003; feature: ENVO:2100002; material: ENVO:00002003... | reverse complement strand
TCGGAGAGTAGCGCATTAAAAATGGTTGAAGAAACAAACTGTCAAGCTTTATATCGTCCTATTCAAATAGGAGAGTATTATGCATTGGCCGATTCGTCATATGTTTGTATAGGATTCGGACATCTTAGGCGTGTTTCAGATGACTGGACATATGAAAGCGTACACAAGATTGACTGGGACAGTTTTACCCCTGAACTTAAATTTGTTGATGGGAATGGTGCTGTCGTTTTCCTTGATGCAAACAGTTTATCTTTGAATTTAAATGGTTTTCCTGCTCGTTGTTATGGTTGTATAAAATGCCTTGAGAAATATGCTGAAAAAGGATTATTGACATTTAAAATACTTAAGGAAGGCTCGAATCATTTAGTAAATGTCGAGTTGACTAAAAAAGGTGAAAAATATTTGATGAATAATCCCAATGGCTTAACAATCATGGAAGATGGAGGATATGCAGATGTCAAGTTAGCTGAAAAGAAGTTTTGTAAGGTCGAGGAAGTTTTTCAAAATGAAAAGAGAGCCGATTTTTTCGTAAGTTACTATATGGATTATACCCCTTGGGCTGAGGCTATGGGATATAATACGGATAAGAAGCATATCCGGACGATGAGGGTTACTTTTACAAATAATGATGGCGAGTGGGTGATTGATGAAACAGAAAGTACAAAGAGAAACGGGTAATATTAAAGATTGGAATGATTTGAAGAGCTGCAGAAATGCAGCTCTTTGTCGTCTCCGGTAGTTCCGGAATTACAGTGGTGCTTCATGTACTGCCGGCCAGCCTCACCACTCTCAAACATGTTTTAAGATGTTTGCTAATTGCAGGTACTCCCACATCAAAAAGCTGCGCCATCGCTTTTTGCATTGACCAAAAGTCTCATCTTTATACATCTCAACCGCATTCTTGATATTGTTTGCGGCTGCACAAGCAAGAAGATCCTCCCTTGTAAGGTCATCAAATTTGCCATTTATCGACATTTGATGTGTATCTGTCCATGAACCTTTCGGGTTGTAGGCGAAGCCGATATCATAGGCTGGAGACAAAGTCCATTTGCCGGTCTTATCCATAAGGAAAGGTGATCATCCTGATTTCTTGTCACTACATTGAAGACCATTCGCAGAAACATTTCTTCAGCTTGCGAATATGGGTCTCCTCGCATTTTTTTGAATATGAAATGTGGGAATCGAGTTTTAAACTCTCCGGTCGGGACGCGGCCACGGGTGATGTTGTAACTCGTTGATAATCAGATATCGTTTAAGATAGAGCGTGGAAACGCGGCCTTTTTTTGGCTACGTTTCCACGCTCTGCTTTTATAAAATGCTGTATATTAGTCCGTTACGACACAGCGCCGTGGCCGCGTCCCGCCGGGGTACGGCAGATTTGGCGGAACATTAAGCAGACGTCCCGCCGGGGAGTGTCTTATCCGATGTAGCTGGTGATTAGCTTCATGCCGGACGACGGGGTGAAGGTGACACCTTTCGAGGTGGCGGGGATGAGGACGGTCTCGCCCTGGTGAAGGGTGAGGGTGTGGTCCTGGTCTTCGTGGTCGGTCAGGGTGCCGCGGCCTTCGATGCACATCACTACCAGGAATGAATCGAGGTCGGAAAGATCCTTCGTGAAAGGCTTGTCGAGATTGTACTGGCTGGTAGTGAAGTACTTGCACTCTACCAGGACATTCTCGACATCTTTCTTTTCCGTGTAATTCGTCTTGTACTCCGGATAGACATTGTAGTCGATGGCATCCTTGGCGAGCTCGGTGTGAAGCTCACGTGGTTTGCCGTCTAGACCCAGACGTCCGTAGTCATAGATGCGGTAGGTGATGTCAGAGGTCTGCTGAATCTCTGCGATGAAACAGCCTGTGCCGATGGCATGAATACGACCGGCAGGAAGGAAGAATACATCACCGGCCTTTACTTTGAAATCGGTGAGGACATCCGTGATAGTGTTGTTCTCCACTCTCTCTACATACTCTTCCGGAGTGATTTTCTCCGAGAGGCCGGAAAGCAGGTGGGCGCCTTCATCTGCGCCTACTACATACCACATTTCTGTCTTGCCCTTGGAATTGTGGCGTTTGGCAGCCAGTTCGTCGTCAGGATGGACCTGAATGGAAAGGTCGCTTTTCGCGTCAATGAATTTGATGAGGAGAGGGAACTCGTTGCCCGTATTGGCATAGACTTTTTCGCCTACTAGCTTGCCTTTGAACTGTTCTACCAGTTCGGTGATGGTCTTGCCCTCGAATTCTCCGTTGGCAATGACGGATTCATGGCCCTTTACGCCGGATAGTTCCCAGCTTTCGCCGATATTGTGCTGATCTGTAACGACTTCCTTATATGGGGCGATTTTCTCGCCGCCCCATACTACGGTCTTCAGTATTGGTCTGAATTTTAATGGATACATTGTTTGTTTTATTTTTTTGCGCCAGCGGGTTTAATGCTTCCGCTGGCTTCAAGTATTATTTATCGAGCTGGCTCAGTGCGAATGTGTAAGCGCCGAGAGAGATGGCCTTGCTGGCACCGATCTTTGAACGCATTACGCCGATACGCTTCTGCGGGTCGTAGGTTGCGGTCTTCTCCGTTCCGTACACCTTTATCTGGCGCGCGTCACCCTTCGCGAAAGCAGCGAACTCCTCAGGATCATCCAGGTTATAAACTTTAGGCTGAACCTTTCCGATAGTATCACCCGACATTGTCTTGACAGTCGAACGCATTGAATTCAGGATGCCCGGCATGATGTACTCGTGGTTGTTCATGAGACCACCGCCGATGCAGATGATACCGTCGAAGAGAGAAGCAGCTATGGCCATACCGTCGCCGGCTGCCTCGCCGAGATCATTGAACGCCTTGATGGCAGCTTCCCTGTTGCCCTCGCGCTCTCCGTGGCAGATTTCCGCGATTTCCTTCGGGGTGAGACCATGATTCAGGTTGCCGCTTGCCTCACCGTAGACTCTGGTCACGGCGCGGATTGATGCGCTGTCCTCCAGAATGTAGCCCGGCATCTTGAAATTAGGCAGGCAGAATGTCTCCACACATGAATTGTCGCCACGGTTAAGCTCGCCGTTCATGACGAAACCGATACCGAGGCCTGTGCCGAAAGTGTAGCCGATAAGGTTGTGGAATCTCTTGTCGCTGCCTGCTGCCTCCAGACGCGCATTGACCTCAGGAAGCGCTCCGCCGAGAGCCTCGCCGTAAGCGTAGAGGTCGCCGTCATTGTTTATATATACAGGAATGCCGAACTTGTCCTCAAGGAACGGTCCGAGAGCCACGCCGTCGCGGAAAGACGGGAAATTCGGAAGATAACCGCCGATGATTCCGTGCGGATAATCGGCAGGTCCGGGGAATGCGAAGCTGATTGCTACCGGCTTCTCTTCCAATTTGTCAATCACCGTGCTGAAGCCCAGGACCAGGGTCTGGAGGCACAGGTCGAGGTTCTTCGCATTGGAAGGAAGAGTGATAGGGTCAATGATGTATTCGCCTCCGCGCATTGCGCTGAATACCATATTGGTACCGCCAGCGTCGAGCGTAAGGACAATTCGTGAGTCTGTTTTATAGTTTGCCATAATTAATTATGTTTTAATACCATACTGTTTGTTCCGGTCCCATCTTGAACACGAGGTTTCCGCCTCTGAAGATGTCTACATACTCGATATAAGGGAGTTTGTACTCTTCTCCGTTCAAGGTGATACTCTGGATATATCTGTTCTCTTCGCCAAGTCCCTCAGCAGTAACATTGAACGTGCCGCCCGGAACTTTTACTGAAGCATTTCTGAATGCAGGCTTGCCGAACCAGAAACGTGGATTTGCAGGCTCGGACTGATAGAAGCCGAGGCTTGAAAGAATGTACCATGCCGACATCTGGCCTACATCCTCATTGCCCGCGAGACCGTTAGGATCATTGAAATAGAACTCCTTGAAGATGCGCGAAGCGAGGTCGGCGGTCTTCCATGGCTGGTGTGCCATCGTGTAGAAGTAGATGATGTGGTGGCTAGGCTCATTGCCATGCGCGTACTGGCCGATGAGACCGGAAATGTCGCTGGACTTGTTGTCGCCCACGATTTCGCTCTTGGCGGCGAACAGGCTGTCGAGCCTCTCCGTGAACTTGGCCTCTGAACCATAAAGCTTTACGAGACCGTCGAAGTCCTGCGGAGCGAGCCAAGTGTACTGCCATGCGTTGCCTTCGCAATACACGTCAGCGCGATGCTCCGAGCGGTAAGGATTGAACGGCTCAATGAACTTGCCGTCAGCGTTCTTGCCGCGGATGAACAAGGTCTTCTGGTCGAAATAGTTTCTGTATGAATGACTTCTGTCGATGAAGTAATTGTAGTCAGCCTCATTGTTCATGAACTTGGCAGCCTGTGCCATGGCACCGTCAGCAATGGCGTATTCCATGTCGTAAGCCACGGACTCGTCGAAGTTCTTGTCGGCAGGAATGAAACCGTATTTCATACGGATGTCCTGACCTCTGTCCGGACGCATCTCGGAATCTTTCAACGCCTTGTATGCCAGCTCTTTATCGAAGCCTTCGAAGCCTTTAACCAAGATGTCTGCCAATGCGATGACGCCAGGATTGCCCACCATGCAGTCAGTCTCATTGCCCCACAGATGCCATACCGGAAGCTTGCCCTGCTGCTGGTAGATGCCTATCATCGTGTTGGCGATGTCATTGATCTTCTCCGGATGGATGATCGTCATCAGCGGCATGGCTGCGCGGTAGGTGTCCCACAATGAGAATGTGGTGTAGTTCGTGAAGCCATGTTCCGTGTGGATCTGGTCGTCAGCGCCTCTGTAATCGCGGTTCACGTCATTGAAAACGGACGGCTGGATCATGGTGTGGTACATCGCGGTGTAGAAAACGGTGCGCGCCTCGGCATCGTCGGTGTCGACCTTGATCTTGGAAAGCTCCTCGTTCCATGCCTTTTCGGCAGCCTTCACCGTGCCTTCGAAATCCCAGCCCGGCATCTCCGCGGCCAAGTTGGCCTGCGCGCCATCCATGCTTACAGGGGACAATGCTACTTTCACCATAATCTGCTCACCTTCAGTCGTATGGAATGCCATTCTGCTGTATGCACCCATGTTGCTGAAGCTGTCGAAAGGCTTGCTGAACTGCGCATAGAAGAAGACCTTCTGGTTCTTCGCCCAGCCTGTGGAATATCTGTAGCCGCGGATGGTGACGCTGTCCACGGATTCTGTCAATGTCTCTGTAGCCTTGTCCCAGCATCCGCCGTTCTCCAGATCGAAAACGATTGCTGCTGAATCACTTGCAGGGAACGTATAACGGTGCAGGCCGACACGTGAAGTCGCCGTCATCTCGGCATTGATACCGAAACGGGTGAGCGGCACGCTGTAATATCCCGGCTTGGTGACCTCCTTGGACCTGTCGGCATAAGACCAGAGACCTGACTTTATGGCCGCTTCGATTTCCTCAGGTGTGGCGCCTTCTGCCGGAGCCTCTCCGCGGGCATAAGTCACCTCTCCGATCACCGGCATTACCGTAACATCGAACAGGTCGCCAATACCGGTACCCTCAAGATGCGTATGCGAGAATCCGATGACGGTGGTGTCGCTGTCGTGATAGCCTGAGCACCAGTCCCATGTCTGCGGGATGCTGGTAGGTCCAAGCTGCACCAGACCGAAAGGGACATTGGCCCCGACGAAAACGTGTCCGTGTCCGCCGCTGCCGATTTTAGGATTCACGAACTGCGTGTAGTCCGTGTCGTCTGCTGTCTTCGCGCATCCTGCCGCCAGAACCGCCGGCAACATCAGCGCCAAAAATCTATTGTTCATTTATATCAATGTTTATGTGTTTATTCCAATGTCTGTTCCCGTCGCGGAGTCGTTATTTCGCAGCACGACAGCGGAATGCCAGTTCGCCGCCACGTGTAAGCTCCTCGTGGCTGATTCTGTAGCCTTTCAATGTCTTGCGCCCCAGAGTCATGCCGGAAATGCGGTCGTATGACTCGCGTTTCGCCTCACGCCCGTTTTCGTTGCTGCCTGACTTGCTGATAACCAGCTCATTGTGCCCGTTGTACCATTTCGGGTCGAGGGTGATGGTGACCTTCTCGAAAGTAGGCGCGGTCAATGTATATGACGGTTCGCCCGGACAATCCGGATAGAAGCCCATCATCGAGAAGACCGCCCACGCGGACATTGTACCTGTATCATCATTGCCCGGGATGCCGTCAGGCTTGGTCGTGAAATACTCGCGGAGCAGCTGCGGAATCAATTTTTGCGTGCGCCACTCTTCACCCTTGAAGCGGCTGAAGAGGTATGCGTATGCGATATCCGGCTCATTTGCAGGGTCATACAGCCCTTCGTCGAACACCATCTGCAACTTTTCCGTGAACACTTTCTGGCCGCCCATCAGCTGCGCGTAGCCTTCCACATCATGCGGCACGAAGAACGTGTAGTTCCATGCGCTGCCTTCGTGGAAGCCTGGAACCGCCTCGAAATTCTCACCCTGACGAGGGTTGAACGGTGTCAGGAAAGAGCCGTCCGCATTCAGAGGACGCAGCGTTCCAGATTCCGGACTATAATAATGTTTATAGTTCAATGACCTCTCTCTGAATGCTTTAGCCTCGTCTTCGTAGCCGAGGTCGGCAGCCAAGAGGGACAATGCGTTGTCGGCCACGTAATATTCCAATGCGTGCGAAACGGAGTTGTCGCCCGAGAAGTCCGCAGCGAAATATCCCAGCGGAATGAATCCGTCCTGAACATACGGGTCAATGTCGGGCCTCATCTTGTTTTCAGGTCCGCGTGTGACCGCCGACTTGATGAAAGCCTGATATGCCGTGTATATGTCAATGTCTTTCAGGCCTTTGAGCCACGTGTCGGTTATCACCGGAATGGCAGGGTCGCCTTCCATGGTGAATGTCTCGCGGCCGTAAAGTTCCCACTTCGGCATCCAGCCCCACTCCTTGTACATCGAAATCATTGACCTGACCATGTCGAGCTGGCGCTCCGGATAGACCAGCATCATGAGCTGATGCACATTGCGGTAGGTGTCCCACAGCGAGAATACGGTGTAGCGGTTATGTCCAGGCTCTACCTTACCGATGCCAGGTTTGCCGGTGTCGTAGCGTGCAGCCTTCGTGTTGCTCAATGTCTTGCCGTCGCCGGTAAATTCCATGACAGGGAACTCCCCGTTCACGTCATTCAGGATATTCGGGTGTATAAGTGCATGATACAGAGCTGTATAGAATACTTCTTTCTGGCGCAGGCTGCTGCCTTCCACCTTGATTCTGGACAAGTCGCTGTTCCATCTTGCTACAGCATTGGCCCTGACCTTGTCGAAATTGAAACCGGTCTGCTCGGCTTCGAGGTTCATTCTCGCGTTCTCGCAGCTTACGAAGGAGACGCCGACCTGGACCATAATCTGCTCGTTCTCATCGACATTGTCATAAGTGAACCAGAAGCCGATGTCGTCGCCGGAAATTTCGCGGGCGTAGCGGGTGTAGAGCTTGTATTTGCCCTGGTCGGGGTCCCAAGCGGCCTCCGCTGTCATCGGGCGCTGTTTTTTCCAATAGCCGCAGCTTGACGGCGCTTTGTTGACGCGCATCACGAAGTAGATTGGGAATACCGCCTGCGAGTTGTAGCAGAAGGTTCCCAGGAGTTTCGAGCCTTCGATTTCGGTGTCGCTGACCTTGCGGACCGTAGCTCCGGATTCGTTCGTGAGGCCCTCGCCGAGGTTTATCAGGATGTTCGCCTGTCCGGCGCGGAAGGTGTATCTTTCAATGCTAGTGCGCTCGGTAGCAGATACTTCCGTGCGGATTCCGTATCGGGTCAATGTGTTCGTATAGTAGCCCGGGGTGGACCGCTCACCGGTGTATTCCGAGCCGTATTTGTGGTAGTCCACATCGAGGGGACCGGAGGTTGCCATCGTCAGGAGAGAGCCGAGTTCCGGACATCCGACGCCGCTGAGGTTTACGTGAGAGAATCCCGTAAAGAACTTGTTTTCATAGCAATACGGGGTAGACCACCATCTGCGGTCCTTGTCCCAGACGTTGTCGTCCGAGCCCATGACATTGAACGGCGATACGCTCATCATTCCGTTCGGGCATACGGCTCCTGGATTCGTGGTTCCGAAGTTCGTGGTTCCGACGAACGGGTTCACGTAATCGGCAGGCTGCTTGATAGTGTTTTTCTTCGCCGGAGCCGAGTCCGTGGCGGCGGCAGAAAAAACTCCCCATCCCGACATGGCCGCCAGGACGAGGAGTGTATTAGCTAAACGTCTTGCAATCATTGACTTACAAGATATTTGTGCGTTTCGTAAATTCGATGATTTCTGGAATATATCCGAAAGCGAGTCCGGTAACGGTGTCTGCGCATCCGTAGTAGATGGCTATGCGGCCGGTCTCTGGGTCGTGGAGTGATGCGCATGGGAAAGTCACATCAGGAACGTCTCCGGTGAGCTCGTAGATTTCACGAGGGGAGATGAGGTATTGTCCGCTGCGTGCGATTACCTTCCATGGCTGTTCCAGGTCGAGGAGTGCTGAACCGAATGCGTAGACATATCCGTTGCATGAGTGCAGTACGCCGTGGTAGAACAGCAGCCATCCTTCGGAAGTCTCGATAGAAACCGGGCCTGCGCCGATTTTCATGCACTGCCAGGCGCTTACCTCGAACGGTGCCGGTGCCATCACGTGACGGTGGTGTCCCCAATATTCCATATCCGGGGATTCGGAGTAGAAAATGTCTCCGAATGCGGTGTGGCCTGTATCGCTAGGGCGTGAGAGCAATGCGAACTTGCCGTTAATCTTCTTAGGGAAGAGCACGCCGTTCCTGTTGTATGGAAGGAATGCGTTTTCCAGCTGGTGGAATGTCTTGAAGTCTGTGGTCCATGCTACTCCGATGGTAGGGCCGTGATAGCCGTTGCACCATGTAACGTAGAATTTGTCCTCGATCTTGGCCACGCGCGGGTCATATCCGTATACCCATTCTCCGATCTCCGGATCAGCTCCTTCGAACTTGATGGTTTCCGGGTTGATGTCCCACTTGAAGCCGTCCTTGGAGAATCCTGCATGGAGTGTCATCCTGCGGTTCTTGTCGTCGCAGCGGAATACTCCTGCGAATCCGCCTTCGAACGGAACTACGGCAGAGTTGAAAATACTGTTGGAATCCGGCAGCAAGTCTCTAGGAATGACCGGGTTAGCAGAGTAGCGCCAAAGCGGGTCGTTACATCCTGCAGGGCGATCCTGCCAAGGCATATTTGGGAGAGCATTTCCCTGAATCTTTATAGAACTCATAAGTGATGTAATAATTTTGTCTGTTTAGTCGCACAAAGATACAAAACCTTTTGCACAACTCGTCATAATTATATGACACATCAAGCATTGTACCTGACCTCGGGAATTGTGGAAATTTATTGTTCGGGAGGCTGATTCTTTCTGAACAAGTTGGCAGCCTGGTTTTTAGCTAAATAATGGTATATTAATGAGTTGCGAAGATACGCCCATGCCAAGTCTCATGAAAAAACATGGGACTTGGCATGGCTTTCCGTTACTTTAGTTGCTTATAATACTCTGATAATCAGAGAATAACACAGATAATGCAAATCATTGACGCCTGCCAACTTGTTCCAATGGCTGATGAGAAAAGAGATATAGACCGAAAAGATTCCTAAGATGTTGCAGGTTATTTTATGAATGTTACTAAATTAGCGGCCTGGATTTTGGACATTTTGCATGATAAAGGTGGACATATCGGAAACTGAGCTTTGGAAGAAGTTCGGAAGCGGGGACGTCAAGGCGTTCTCCGTCATCTATGACCATTATGCAGATGAGATGTTCAGGTACGGAATGAAGATAGCCGGCAGCAAGGAAATCGTGCTGGATTCCATTCATGATGTCTTCGTGAAAATCTTCGGGAGCCTAAGGCACGACGCTGACATCAGAAACCCTAAGGCGTATCTGCTCAAGGCATTGCGAGGACAAATCTACGACAATATCAAACGCGAGAGAAAACTTCTGACGGTAGGAATTGACGGCCTTCCGTTCGAAGTGGAATGGAAACTTTCGGAGACTGCGGTGACGGATGATGAGGAGCGCGAAAAGATAGAAGGGCAATATCGTGAAGTGACTGCTTCCATGACAGCCAGGCAGAAAGAGGCGGTCTATCTGCACTATTCCATGGGCCTTTCTTATGAAGAAACGGCTGTCCTCATGGATATGAACATCCAGTCATTGCGCAATCTGCTGTCCCGTGCAGTGCTGAAAATCAGGAAGATAATGCCGTTGGTCGTTTTTCTTCAATATTTTTTGTAAAATTTTTCGCTCCGAGTGAGTATAAAAACGAACTTATTTAAGTCTATATCCCGGAAACCACATTTTGGTTCTGAAAAAGACTCGATGAACATGGAAACAAACTCGGAGAAAGAATTGTTCTCCCTCCTCGAACAAGGCCGCTGAAAAAGTCCTCTTGATAGCATAGGAAGCACACTCAAATAATTCG
>ENA-OYYZ01001347-OYYZ01001347.1-human-gut-metagenome-genome-assembly--contig:-NODE-1347-length-10634-cov-4.927592_pt1 | contig 10634 bp, 9 predicted proteins | sample MGYA00243256_ERZ653463 | MGnify/ENA primary metagenome ERZ653463 (study PRJEB26926, sample SAMN06165173) | human gut metagenome | biome: ENVO:00009003; feature: ENVO:2100002; material: ENVO:00002003... | reverse complement strand
CTTTGCGACTGACCTGATCGGGTTTTTTAATGCTCTTTACACATTGGTTCATAAAAAACTGCCGCACCCGGATGATCTCTCATCTGTGATGCGGCTGTTTTATTATCAGCAGCATGTACGCAAAGCACATTCTGCTGTATACGTCTTGCGGCGCTCTTTATTCATGACAATAGAATGCTCGCAGAGCGTGCATTCTATTGTTGATTTTTGAAGTCGGGAGAATTATTCGCCCTTCTCCAGAGCCAGAGTCTTGGTTGTGATATCACAAACCTCTGCAGGTCCGTAGTACTGGATTGCACCCGGATATACATAGCAGGTGTTCTCAGACCACTCTTCTCTGTGTGCCTCGAAGTATTTGAAGGGCTTGCCATCCAGCTCAACCAGAGCCTTACGGATAACAGGCTTGTCTTCGCCATGTCTTCTCTCCATGTTCATCATCTTGGTGATGGGCATACCGCCTGCAACCCACTCAGCTGCCGGTTTGGACAGGTTGGAAACCTTGGAAAGGTAACCATTGTAACCATACTGGATCAGCATGAATGCATTGTAACCTAAGGAGTAGCAGTAATCGGAATCGAAGTTGGAAGGGAATGCACATCTTCCTTCGTAACCGAAGAAATGATGCAGTGCATTGAACTTACCGTTGTATGTGCCTGCAGCCTTTCTCTCAGCCAGCTTGTCAGCTACCAGAGCGGAGAACAGCTTCTCGGACTCGATCAGGGAAACCTGTACGTTGCCGTGAGGATCTCTCTCCAGGAACAGCTGCTGCTGAATGCCTTCCGGCAGGATTGCGAATACAGCCATGGATTCTTTAGACAGACCGTTTTCGATGAACGCATATTTTTCTTTCCAGGTAGGAAGTGCATTGAACGCATCTGCCTTGCTGCCTGCTAACAGCTCGTTGATCTCAGCAATCAGTGCGGAGAACTCGGGAACGAATTCTACAACGCCTTCAGGGATGATTGCAACACCGAAGTTCATGCCCTTTGCTGCTCTCTTTGCTACAGAATCAGCGATGTAGTCAGCGATCTGGGACAGGGACATCTTCTTTGCTGCAACTTCTTCGGAAATCAGGCAGATGTTCGGCTGGGTTTCCAGTGCGCACTCCAGAGCAACATGGGAAGCGCTGCGGCCCATAACCTTAATGAAGTGCCAATATTTCTTAGCGGAGTTTGCATCTCTTTCGATGTTACCGATTACTTCGCTGTAGGTCTTTGCAGCGGTATCGAAACCAAAAGAGCACTCGATATCTTCGTTCTTTAAGTCGCCGTCGATGGTCTTCGGGCAGCCGATTACCTGTACGCCGGTGTTGTTTGCAGCGAAGTACTCAGCCAGTACAGCTGCGTTGGTGTTGGAATCGTCGCCACCGATGATAACGATTGCGGTGATGCCGTGCTTCTTGCAGACTTCAGCAGCGATTGCGAACTGTTCCTGAGTCTCCAGTTTGGTTCTGCCGGAACCGATGATATCGAAACCGCCGGTATTTCTGTATGCATTGATATACTCGTCATCAAAAACAAGATAATCGTCTTCGATCAGACCGCTCGGACCGTTCTTGAAGCCGTACAGTACGTTCTCCGGGTTGGTTGCCTTTAATGCATCGTATAAACCGCAGATAACGTTGTGTCCGCCAGGAGCCTGTCCGCCGGAAAGGATAACGCCTACAACCTGCTTCTTCGCAACGGAAGTGTTCGCACCTTTCTGGAAAGTGATCTCCTTTTTACCGTAGGTATTGGGGAACAGCGCTTTGATCTTCTCCTGATCTGCAACGCTCTGAGTCTCTTCGCCTTCCTTAACGCAGATATCTGCAATGCCGTGTCTCAGCATGCCGGGAAGCTTCGGAGCATACTCATATCTGGCTTTCTGTAAAGCTGAAATTTCCATAATCCTTCTCCTTCTTGTATTTCTACAACATTTTTTCATTCATAGTTGATTATAAGCTATTTTTTTCAAAAAGTAAACAACTAATCCCTTTTTCGCAAAGGGATGCCCATTTCCGTCCGTATTTTCTCAAATCTCCCGAATATCATACGGAGTTGTTTGGTAAACGTAATAATTTAGCCAGTTTGTATACAATCCGTTGCAGTGCGCACGCCAGGAAAGTAACGGTTTCTTCTCCGGGTTGTCCTCCGGGTAATAGTTTTCCGGCACATGGATCGGCAGTCCCTTGTCGCGATCGCGCTTGTACTCTCCATCCAGCGTGTAACGATCATATTCCGGATGTCCCATAACGAAAATCTGCCGTCCGCCCTCAGTCATACATAAAAGAACTCCCGCTTTGTCCGATTCCGCCATAACGGTCAGCTCTTTGCAGGCATGGATCAGCGCTGCAGGCGTTTCGGTATGTCTGCTGTGGGGGATACAGAAAACGTCGTCAAATCCGCGCACCAGCGGCTCTTTGCGGTTTAACACACGGTGTTCAAATACCCCGAAAAGCTTTTCCGGCAACAGGCGTTTGTCGAGTCCGAAGTGGTAATACAGACCTGCCTGAGCGCCCCAGCAGATGTGGAACGTGGAATGGACGTGGGTCTTTGACCACTCCATAATTTCGCAGAGTTCTTTCCAGTAATCCACCTCTTCGAAAGGAATCTGTTCCACCGGCGCGCCCGTGATAATCAGGCCATCGTATTTGTTGGATTTCAAATCATCAAACGTATCGTAAAATTTATTCAGATGTGTTGCAGAGGTATTTAGAGACAGATGGCTGTTCATTTTCATAAAGGTCACGTCCACCTGCAGCGGCGTATTGGACAGCGACCGAAGAAGCTGCAGCTCTGTATCCTGTTTGACTGGCATCAGATTCAGAATACAGATCTGCAATGGGCGGATATTCTGGTGCATCGCACGATATTCGTCCATCACGAAAATATTTTCATTATCCAGAATCTCTCTGGCAGGCAGATCACTCTGTATTTTAATCGGCATTTTCTCTCTCACTTTCCTGCCGCTGTGCGGCGCTTCTTTTGAATAAATTCGTCCGGACGGTTATTTTTCCAGATACTGCTTCATAAACTCTTCTTCTGTCAGTACAGCTATGCCCAACTCCCGCGCTTTTTTATTTTTGGCGGAATTGGAGGTACTGTCATTGTTGATCAGACAGACGGTTTTGCCCGTCACGCTTCCGGTTACCTTTCCGCCGAGGGCTTCGATCTTTTCCTTTAAGGCACTGCGATTTTCAAAGTGGTTCAGGCTGCCCGTAATAACAAAGGACTGCCCGGAAAGCGGCAGGGCTTCTTCTGAAAAGGTTTCCTGCTCCAGCTTCACTTCCTTTAATAAAAGCTCCAGCGCAGTTTTATTTTTTTCCTGGGCAAAAAAATCCACAAACGCACCTGCGATGACTGGTCCTACGCCATCCATCGCCGCCAGCTCTTCTGTAGGTGCAGCGAGCATTTTGTCCAGATCATTTTTATATTCCCGGCAAATCATCCGTGCATTGGCAATTCCGATATTCGGGATTCCAAGGCTGTAAATCAGGCGCGCAAGATTTGTATGTCTCGCTTTTTCAACGCTCGCTTCGAGATTCTGATACGATTTTTCGCCGAAGCCGTCCATCTGCATAATCGCATCCCGGTGTCTGTCCAGATGGAACAGATCTGCATAGGTATGCAAAAAGCCCTCCGCCAGAAATTTTTCCAGCGTCGCTTCGGAAAGTCCGTCGATATTCATCGCGTCCCGGCTGACAAACAGCGTAAAAGATTTGATCTTTTTGGCATCGCAGTCCGGGTTCGGGCAGACTAACGTCTCCGTATCGTTTTCTTTTACGATTCGGGTCTCTCCCTGACAGACCGGACAGGTGCAGGGAATTTCCAGTGTGCCGCTTTGGGTCAGATTTTCCGCGATCTGCGGGATAATCATGTTTGCCTTATAGACTGTAATCCGGTCGCCGATGCCGAGCTTTAACTCTTTGACAATGCTGACATTGTGAACGCTGGCACGACTTACGGTTGTCCCCTCCAGCTCCACAGGGTCAAAAATCGCAACCGGGTTAATCAGTCCGGTACGACTCGCGCTCCACTCCACCTCGCGCAGCGTCGTCTCTGCCTGCTCGTCCGCCCATTTAAATGCAATGGCATTGCGCGGAAACTTTGCCGTTCTTCCAAGTGACTCTCCGTAAGCGATATCGTCCAAAAGCAGTACCAGCCCGTCGGACGGAACCGGATAATCTGTGATTTTTTCTTCAAACCAGGCAACTGCCTCCTGCATTGTGTCCGCAGTTACCGCTTTATATTCTACCGTTTCAAAGCCCTGCTTCTGTAAGAATAAAAACTGCTCTTCCCTTGAGTTTTTAAAATCCACACCCTCTGCACGCACCAGTGCAAATGCGAAAAAATGCACCTTTCGCTGCGCAGTGATCTGGCTGTTTAGCTGGCGCACGGAACCGGAGCAGAGGTTTCTCGGATTTTTGTACCGAGCGTCCACGTCTTCGATTTCGCCGTTGATCTTTTCAAAATCCGCATAGGTAATGACCGCTTCTCCCCGCAGGATCAGCTCTCCCTGATAAGGAATCTGCAACGGCACGTTGACAAAGGTTTTAGCGTTCGGTGTGATGACCTCGCCAATTTCGCCATTTCCCCTCGTGACCGCCTTAAACAGTTTTCCGTCCCGGTATGTCAACACGATGGTCAAACCGTCCAGCTTCCAGGAAAGCAAACCTTTCTGATCTCCCAGCCAGTCTGCCAGCTCTTCCCGGCTTTTCGTTTTTCCAAGGGAAAGCATCGGGCTTTCGTGACGCTCTTTGGGAAGTTCGTCTACTGCTTCATAACCAACCGATTGGGTCGGACTCGCTGCCAGCACAACTCCGGTCTTTTCTTCCAGGGCAACCAGCTCGTCGTAGAGCCTGTCATATTCTAAATTACTCATGATTTCCCGGTCTTCGGCATAGTAGGCTTTTGCAGCCTCATTCAACTTCGAGACCAGTTCTTTCATTCTGTCTGTATCATTCATATCGTTTTTTCTGTGCTCCTGTCTGTCCGGATCTGGAACCATTCCGATAGGTACCATTCGTGCGGCTGTCGGTGGCACTCCGGTAGGTACCATTTGTGCGGCTGTCGGCGGTACTCCGGTAGGTACCGCGCTGCTCTGCTTTGCGAGCACCGTCTGTACCTTGCCTGCGGTCAGCCGTTTTTGCGTAGCCGCCTGCATTCCGGTGAGCCGGATTCTGACCGCTGCGCTGCATTCCTGCATTCGCTATGCGTCCGTTCACTCTTGGCTCTGCAACGCCGGACTGAGCTTCTTTTTTCGCAGCAGGCTGCCGTTCCTTTTCCCATGCAGGATGCGCCGGACGGCTGGCATTTTTCCCGACTTCATAGTACAGCTCTTTTAACTCCGCACCGGTGACTGCACGAATATCGCCCGGGTTTAATTTACCCAGCAGAATATTTGCCACACGCACACGTTTGATGCTTAGAACGCCATAGCCGAGGGTCTTGCACATCCGGCGGATCTGGCGGTTTAAGCCCTGCGTCAGGATAATACGGAAGACAAATTTTCCTTCTTCCTTTACAAAGCAGGGACGGGTACGCTCATTTAAATCCTTTAACAGCATACCGTCCGACATTTTTTTGAGGAAATCCCGGCTAATGGGCTTATTGACGCGGACGAGGTACTCCTTTTCGTGAAAGTTTGCCGCACGCATCAGACCATTGATTAAGTCACCGTCGTTTGTCAGCAGTAAAAGGCCTTCCGAATCTCTGTCCAGGCGTCCTGCATAGGTTACTCGTACCGGATATTCGACGACATCACGGATCGTGATCTGGGCGTGCTTGTCCTTTTCTGTACAGGTCACTCCAACCGGCTTGTAATAAGCCAGCACCACTTTTTTCTCCCGATGTCCGACCGGTTTGTCCTCAACTGTAATTTTGTCCAGATCGTTGACCCGCATACCCGGATCTGCAATCTTGCCATTCACAGACACTTTTCCCCCTTCGATCAGGACATCCGCTTCTCTTCTCGAACAGATGCCAGCCTGGGAAAGATATTTATTTAAACGGACCTTTTCAGTATTTGCCATAAATTAACTTCTCCATTCCGATAAAAATCGCAGTATACAAATATTTTAGCACACTTTCAGATTCCGTGCCAGAAGAACATGCAGGGATTTTCAGGCGCATGGTTTCCCTCTGCTACAGCAAAATCCAGTCCGGAAGTTTTTTCTAACCCACGGCAAAAACGGTCCTGCCAACTCTATAGAGCTCAGCAGAACCGTTTTTGAAATTTTGTTATGAAATTCTATCCAAAACATCTGGAAGGTTATCGAAGTTTTTTGTCTTACTCGCGCTCTACGATCGCTGCACAACCCATGCCGCCGCCAACACAAAGAGTAGCAAGACCTTTCTTTGCATCTCTCTTTTCCATCTCATGAAGTAAGGTTACCAGAATACGGCAGCCGGATGCTCCTACCGGATGACCAAGGGCGATTGCTCCGCCGTTGACGTTTAAGATATCGTTGTTGAAGCCAAGGTCATGCGCAACTGCTACAGACTGTGCTGCGAATGCTTCGTTTGCCTCAATCAGGTCGAAGTCGCCGATTTCGTAGCCGGCTTTCTTCATTACCTTGCGGGTTGCTGCAACCGGTCCAATACCCATGATGCGGGGTTCTACGCCTGCCAGCTCGCCTGCTACCCAGGTAGCCATCGGCTTTACGCCCAGCTCCTTTGCCTTTTCTTCGCTCATAACGATCAGCGCTGCCGCTGCATCGTTGATACCGGAAGAATTGCCGGCGGTTACGACACCACCCTCTTTGAATGCAGGACGCAGTTTGCTGATGCTCTCTGCCGTTACATTCGATCTGGGTCCCTCATCAGTATCAAATACAACGGTCTGTTTTTTCTGTTTTACTTCCATCGGAACGATCTCGTCCTTGAACTTGCCCTCTGCAATCGCTTTCTGTGCCTTCTGCTGGCTCCATGCTGCAAACTCATCCAGCTGCTCTCTGGTCAGTCCCCAGTCTTCTGCAATATTTTCAGCAGTAATACCCATATGATAGCCGCCGAATGCATCCGTCAGGGCATCGCGGATCAGCGCATCATCCATCTTTCCAGCGCCCATTCTGTAACCGAATCTTGCATTGTACAGAAGATAAGGAGCCATGGACATATTTTCCATACCGCCAGCTACGATGATATCCGCATCACCGGAGGCAATCAGCTTGGCAGCCAGGTTTACACAGTGCATGCCGGAGCCGCACAGTACGTTGATCGTAGTTGCAGGAACCTCTACCGGAATCCCTGCGTTGACTGCTGCCTGTCTTGCAGGGTTCTGGCCAAGACCTGCCTGAATGACACAGCCCATATATACTTCATCTACCTGCTCCGGTTTGATTCCGGTTCTTTTCAGGGCTTCTTTGATTACAACAGTGCCCAGATCCGGTGCGGGAGTTTTGGAAAGAGTTCCTCCCATTACGCCGATTGCTGTTCTGCATGCGCCTGCCAGCACTACTTTTCTTGCCATAACAATGATTCCTCCATTTTCCCTTTTTTCTTTATCATACTACTTTTGAAACACTTTTCAAGCCCACTGCACGCTTTGTTGTGGTCTTTTTTAGAAACAAAAGCGTAAAAGCTTTCACGTCGGAAGGTACTTATCAGGGCATTTTTATCTGGTGCTCAAATGCCCGATATTTTTGATCAGCACGGAAATCGTCCCGTCGGGATTTGTGATAAATTCTACCTTCTCGGGGTCCTTATATTCTTCCATCGGAATCGTGATTTCGATGCCGGTGTCCGTCGTCAGGTGCTGCTTCTGGAACTTTTTGATCGTCGCCTCGCTCTTGGGCCTGACAACTTCTTTTTCCATGTTATATTTTTCCAGCTTTTCCTCCAGGTCTGCCTGCATCTGCGGACTGTCCTTAAAAACTTTCTCCTTGACCGCTTCGACCTCCAGGCTCCCCTTTTCCTCCAGCTCATCATAGATCGCCTGCTTGACTTCCATCTTTCGCCGGGTGTCCTCATCTCCATAGTATTTTTTGTTGACCTGTTCCACTGCTTTTGTCACGATATCCAGCTTTGTCTTCTGAGACATCGGTGCATGACATTCCAGAAACAGTTCGGAAAAGTACAGCTTTTTTTCACCATTTACTTCGAATTTTTTCTCTGTCAGCAAAATTTCTCCATTCGACAGATTCACTAAAAATGCCTCAGAAAGCTTCTGTCCGGCAGACGGCAGGATCGCTTTCTGTAAAATGATATCGTTTAAATTTTCTCCGGTTTCGGTAGCCTTCGTCGCATGGGTATAGGAAGTTTTATAATTTAATTTCAAAAATCCGAAATAATCGACGCCCTCCGCAGAAAAAACGACAACCGCAACGTCCGCCGCCGGAATATCGATATTCGAATTCATGATCCCATAGAGCTTTTCACACAATGCCCTGCTCGTCTGGACAAAATTTTCGGCGTTACAGTTCTGGATCAGCCCCATCACCTCAGATTCGTCAGAAAACTGGCAGACCTTCATATCGTCGCTCTCTGTAAATTTTTCAATATGAGCCTTTAAAAAATCGCACAGATTCGAACCCATATCGATCGGACAGTCCGAAAGCACCGGCATTCCAACCACAGAATCCAGGATATGGACAATCCCCATTTTCATAATCATATCGTCTTTTTTCATGCCAGTTTCTCCTCATTTGCTTTTGTATGCGGCAGCTGCGCCATCTATAAACATAGCAGTTCGTTCAAAAATATGCAAGAAAAAGAGACGGACGCTTTTGACGTCCGCCTCCGGGATTCTCGCTTTTGCGACCTGCCGCAGGGAAAAATCTTCCTCTCGGGATTCTTCTTATTCCGCCCGTTTTAACGCTTTTACGATCACAGGTCCGATCAGTGCTGCTAAAATAATCTTTGCAGTATCACCGGGCAGGTAAGGGATAACCCCCACACCAAGACCTCCGATGAAGTCTAAGTTCAGCTGCAGGCAAAGCCAAACGGTACCGAACAGGTAACATACCAGCGTTCCCAGAACCATCGCACCGAACTGTTTCCAGAAGCTTTTGCCGGTCTTCTCAAACAGAATACCGGTCAGCGGGATCATGAACAGGAAGCCGATCAGATATCCTCCAGTCGGTCCTGCAAGCTTTGCAAAGCCACCGGAAAAACCGGAAAATACCGGAAGTCCCACCAGACCCAGAAGCAGATAGATCACATAGCTGATGAATGCATTTCTGGTGCCCAGAATATAAACGGAAAGGTACAAAATAAAGGTTGTCAGGGAAAGCGGAACTGGGCTGACCGGGATCGGAATGGAAAACGGAGCCGCTATACAGGTCACCGCTGTCATCACACCGATCATCGCCATCTGTCTGATTCCAAGTACTGTCTCTTTTTTTGTTGCTGTCTGCATGATTGTCACCCCTCCTGTCCTATCGGACAGTTTTTCTTTTTTCTTAAAAGATACCCCTTTCATCTGAAAATGTCAACAAAATCTTCGACTTATTTACCATTGCTTTTGTTATATTATACAATATCGTCCTATTTGTAAGTTTTTTTTATCGGACTTTGACAGCTGCGTGCCAAGGTGCCCGGTGATATATCATATTTTTGGCGAAATGCCGTCAGAAAATAAGAATAGGAAAAGAATCCGCACGCCGCACATACTTCCTTAGAGGATATGTTTCCCTCCTCCAGCATCCGTTTTGCCAGAGACAGGCGGTAATTGAGCATATATTCGGAAAAGGTTACGCCCATACAGGCATGGAATACGGAAGAAAAATACGATTCCGACAATCCTGCCTTCTGCGCCGCATCCGACAGCCTGATTTTTTCCCGGTAATGCTGCCGTACAAAAACCAGCGACCTGCGCACCGCCTCAGGGATTTCTTCCTCCTTTGCCTGCCGTTTCTTCGGGCTTTTTCGCAGAATCAAAATACAGATTTTTTCGATCAGATCCGCAGACATTTTTTCCCAGAACGCTTCTTTTTCTTCCTGCTCTCTTTTTAATTCCAGCAAAAGCTGTGTCATCTTCTGCATTTCCTTTTCCTGCATCTGAAAGCAAAACGGTTCTACCGCTTCTTCCAGCGCATCCAGCAATACGTTCGATAACACCTCCTGCCGAAAAATCAGGTTATAGTAACGGATATATTCCCCTGTATCCGTCATCTGTCTGTGATAATCCGATGGTCGAATCAGCTGCAGGCTGCCTGCCGCCGCAACGAAGCTGCTTCCGTTGATCAGGAACCGGCTGCTTCCTTCATAGATCAGCGACAGCTCGTAAAAATCATGAAAATGAAGCTGCTGATTGAAGCTGCTCTCCGCTTCCGAATAGCAATTCTGTATGCTGAAAAGCCCGTTCGACAAATATTCCTTTGCCGGAAGAATTCCCTTTCCAAACTGCATCCCTATATTTTCTCCATTTCTTTTTGCTTCAAAAATTTTGTTATTTTATGATTATATCATATATATTTTGTTATTTTAAGTTTTCTATTGTCTTTTTTACCAATTCATCCTACGATAAGTTCAGACAGCGGCAATACAACTTCGCCCGAGAAAAACAAATCCATTTATTTCAAGACACCAGAAAGGAGTTTATCCAATGACACAGTTAGAAGCTCTGCAGAAAAAATTTATCAATCTGCGCTTTGGCACGTTTATCCATTTCAATCTGTCTCTTATACACATCTGACGCTGCCGACGATCTTACGC
>ENA-OYYZ01001344-OYYZ01001344.1-human-gut-metagenome-genome-assembly--contig:-NODE-1344-length-10651-cov-8.783692_pt1 | contig 10651 bp, 4 predicted proteins | sample MGYA00243256_ERZ653463 | MGnify/ENA primary metagenome ERZ653463 (study PRJEB26926, sample SAMN06165173) | human gut metagenome | biome: ENVO:00009003; feature: ENVO:2100002; material: ENVO:00002003... | reverse complement strand
ACTTCCTATTAAAAATATATTTAACGAACAGTATGCCAGAGATATTTCTAATAAAGTTCAAGCGACTGTAAAATCAAAGCAGAAAGCAGGAGAATTTATCGGAGCATTTACAAGCTATGGCTATAAGAAATCTCCTGCAAATAAGAATAAACTTGTGATTGATGAATATGCGTCCGAAGTTGTAAAACGAGTATTTACTATGTATGCACAAGGAATAGGAAAACAAAGCATTGCAAAAATACTAAATGCAGAGGGTATCCTTTGTCCGTCGGAATATAAAAAGCTCAACGGTGAAAATTATAAAAATTGCAACCGTTTGGAGAAAACTTCCTATTGGACGTATTCAACAGTAAATATCATGTTGAAAAATGAAATGTATATCGGCAACATGATACAAGGGAAGAAACATCAGCGTATGAGAAGCAAACAGCGACCAGTTGAGAAAGAAAACTGGATAAGAGTTGAAAATACGCATGAACCGATTATAGACCGTCAACTGTGGGATAAGGTACAAAAACTGCTGACAAAGAAGCATAGGGATATTGACTTGGAAACAAATAAAAATATCTTTGCAGGCTTTATAAAGTGTGGCGATTGTGGTCGGGCAATGATGAAAAATTTCTGGCGACGTGCAGACGGAAGCAGGTCTTATTCATTCTATTGTGGAACTTACAAAAGAAGTGGAAAGGACTATTGCACTCCGCATACTCTCCCATTTCAAGTATTGAATGATATTGTGCTGGGCGATTTAAAGCAGATTATCCGCAATGTAGAGAATTTGCAGGAGCTTGTAAAATCACAATCTTTCACAGCAACAAAAATCAGAAAATCAACTGACATAGAACTGACAAAGTTAAAAACAGAACTTGAAAGAGTAAAGAAACTGAAAAAGTCAATTTATGAAGATTACAAAGACGAACTGATTTCTAAAGAAGAATTTCTTTCTTATCGAGAGGACTATCAACAAAAAGAAACACTTTACTCCAAACAGATTGAAACGCTGGAAGAAAAGAAAAAGGAAAGTGTAACAGAAGATGTTTTTGAAACACCGTGGTTAAGGCGGTTGTTGGAACTGAAAGACATTGAAGAATTAGACAGAGATATTATTGTGGAAATGATAGACCAGATAACAGTTTATGAAAACCGCAAACTTAAAATCTCATACAACTTCGGAAATGAACTGGAACATTTATTTTCAAGCGTTTACTGTGAGGACTTGGAGAAAAAGGCTATCTAATCTCAATACATTTCTAACTCCCCATATATACTGGGGAATACATATCACAATTTGCGTAAACTACAACCAGCACATGGTGGAAGTGATCCCGGTAAGATTTCCACCTCCGGCGTCATGGAAAAGGATGTCAACCTCAGTATTGCAATGGCTCTTAAACAGCTGTTTGAAAACAGAGGCTTTACTGTTGTCATGACCAGAACCACCGACTGCGACCTCGCCCCGGATAATTCCAAGCATCCAAAGACAGATGATCTCACAAAGAGAACTGCCCTGATGTCTAAAAGCAATGTGGCAGTCAGCATCAGTATCCATCAAAACAGCTTTGAGGACAATTCAAGCTGCGGTCCACAGGTATTCTATTATGAAGCCTCTGATGCAGGAAAAGAGCTCGCATCCTCTGTCCTTGGAGCTTTAAACACTTCTCTTTGTGTCGCAAAGCCACGAAGCATTAAGCCCAATAAAGAATACTTTATACTTAAAAAATCCACATCCCCGACCGTAATCGTAGAATGTGGATTCTTGAGTAATCCTGCTGAGACACTTCTTCTTACTGACAAAAACTATCAGGATGACCTGGCACATGCAATATATATCGGTGTTACAGACTATCTTGCGCAATCACCCTCTGGACATTTACAATAAACTGCTCTGCGATGTGATATAGTCTGGTTGTCTGGACACTTTCACTGCCATCAAGCTGCTTTTTAGTCTCATTATCTGACTCAGTATTCGATTTCATATCTGACATCTTAGACTCTTTTGCAGATATATCATGCTCCAGTGCCACATCTATGCGCACACGCTGTTCACCATCACTTATTCCTGCCTCAAACATAGTGATATTATCTTCAAACAGCTTTTTAGTCTGCTCATCGTCTGTGACTATCATAGCAGATACTGAGTTTTCCTTTGCCTCAAAATATGCAGCTACTCTGCCGCATTTTTTATCCTCAAGGAATATGTCAACCATGCCCTTTTTATCCTCGCCTCTTACTATACTAAGCTTCATACCTGTGACCCCGTCTGCAGTCTCTATTGGTACAATATAGTTTTCCTGTCTCGACATATTTGAAGCTATCCTTAGCTGACTGCATAATAGCTTCATCTGTCTGAGGTCTATTGAACCGGTGTGCCTATCCTCTATAATCATCGAATCCATAACATGCTCTGCTGTATCAGCCAGCGTTTCCTGCGCCTGCGCAAGCTCCTTTGGATTTTTGACCGACTCAGAAAACCGTCTGAGAGTCTCATCCAAAAGAGCCCTTGCCGTAGCACTGTCTCCACGCTCCCAGAGATTTCTTACTGCCTCTGACGGATTTTTCATTAGCCGTGACGCAGCCATGAGGTTTACCGCGGTTGTTTTTACATCATATTTCTCTAGAAAAGCATATACGTTCTCAGGCACCGAAACTGCCTGATTGAACTGTCTTAGCTGTTCTGTGGCATATTGCTCTGACAGTGCGTTATCCTCGTCTGCCTCATATACAGCCTGCCTTAACTGCTCCGGAGTCATATCAAGCCAGCTGTCATACTGCATAAACTCCATTTTCTCAGGTGAAAGTGTATCAAGCACATCCCTTAGGCAGTTTGTATGATATGCGCTTTCTATCTGTGAGTCAATTTTAATGCCACTGCTTACACTGTCCACTCCGGCAAAGGTATCGTCCACCTTATAGTCCATGGCACTCTTTCCTCGTACCCGGACCGCTGTAAGCAGATTTTTCATTGTAATATCTGCTCCCTGATTAACAAGTGAGCCTATCACAGCACCATCTGACTGCTCCACCTGTGAAATAAGCCTGTATATGCCTATATATGAGTCTCTTTCCTCCTCTGAGATTTCATTTTTCTTTTCAAGCTTCCAGAGAAACTCGCTGAATTTCTCATCCTTTTCGTCAGGATTTTCTGATTTTATCCGTCTGGCAGTGTCACTTATGTCACTCATGCTCATATCAAGCGGTGATATGCCTCTTTTTATCATCTCAATCGTCACCGCCGGTGTCATATCGCTGAATGCTCTCTGCACCTGCTCATCTACAGACTTTATCTGCTTTATATTGTCCTCTGTGATGTCGGTACTATTGTACGCAAGTATCCGCACAGCCCTGCGATTGCTTTCAGATGTATCTATCTGAAGCTCTTTAAGTATATCATCCACATTCTGAAATGCTTTTGACATACTATCTCCCATATCTGCCCGCGGTGATGTCATAAGAGTCTCATATCCTGAGGCTGCTGCTTCTAATGACTGCTTCATTGCTTTGCCTGCTGTATACAGCTCATACACAGTGTCATCAGCGGATTCCAGGGTCAGTACATACGCCGGCTGCTGCTTCATCTGATTGAAAATATCACAGACATTATTGTACATACGTACCCTATCATCAGATGCCTCTACACTGCTCTCACCAAACAGCGCTCCGTAGTATTTATTTTCCTGCTGCTTAAGCAGCTCCACTACACGTTCAATAGGCTCTGTGTCTATTGAAACTCCTTTTTTTATGAGTGAAAGGTTGGCTTCTGCTGTCATGGAAAGTCTCGCTTCCTCAAGCTTTCTTTGAGCTGTCACAAGCCTTGCTTCCCGGCTGTCTGTAATCTGATTATCCGCAGCTTTATTCGCTGAGGCTTGCGATGCTGCACTATCCTTGCCTCTTGCAGCTATAAGCTTTGACAGATTCTCTATCGTGACAGGTATGTTATCTGACTCTAATGTGACAATGTCATCTGCGGTCGCCTCACCTAATACATCACAGGCTTTCTTTGCCATGTCAAATGTCAGACCATCTTGTGACATAGTGGCATCTGTAGCCTTTTTTCCCATTGCCAGTGCTTCTGTCACTGCCCTTGCATAAAAATCACTGCTCACATTTTCTTCTGCTGCGTTGATGCAGTCTACCTGATTCGCAAGCAGCACATTATCAGGTGTAACGGCTATATCTTCATCTATCAGCCATCTGCACTGATTCAGATTCTCATCACTACTGTCTATATGAGCTTCCTCTAATATCTGTTTAAGCTGTGGCTTAAGCTCCTCAAACAGCTCATCTGATATCTCCGTCATTTTGGTTTTCTGCCTGTAATCTTGTACCTGACTGCTGCTGTACGTAGCCTTGTATACATTGGAAACCGTCGGATTCATGTTATTTCTGACCAGATATGCCTTTGTCTCATTGGATATATTTGTAAGGCTCTTTGCCCGGTCTATGGCATCTGTACCTGCCTTTATATTGTCATCTGTAGCAGGAATATCATATGCTTTCATCTGATTGACAAGCATGGCCGCTTCAGTCTGGCTTCCCGTGATGTCTGTAAGCTGCTCCATGCTCAGATCATCTCCATATATGGATATATCTACACCTGCCTTTGCCAGCACTGCTTTTATCTTATCGGTCTCAGTGACAATGACATCGTAGCCGTCATCCTTTGCAGCTTTGTAATCATCACTCGTGGTGGTGCTTGCAGTGACAATCATATCATTTCGCCTGTTTTCTGAGGTCTGATTCATGTCATTTAGCAGATTTTCTGCCATATCTGTGTCATCGCTGTTCCCGGCTTCATTTTTAGCCTGTGGTCTTGCATATATAGTATCCGACATATCAACAGAGTTTGACGAACCGACAACAGCCGCCTTTTTTGACATATTGTCACTACTGTCTGTCTTTATGTAGTCTGACACACGCATACCCGTTGTCATGTCATTTATGGTTTTTGTGTCCGTATTTTTCGTATCTGTGCTTTTATTAATCAAATTCTCTATCTGCATATTTCCTGCTCCGTGCCCTGCATATATACCATCTCTGCAGCCTTTATTTGTGGATATTCATACCTCGTATTTTTTATCCAACTGTTCAGAGCCACCTTGAGAACAAGAAAATCTGCTGCTTACATGCAAGCATGACGCATCAGTTTTTTTGTTCTCAGTGGTTCTGAATAGTTATCTTTTTACTATATATCGACATATAATACGCAAAAATAAAGACCGCGCCTTAAATTGGCGCGGTCCTTTACCCTGCTGTTTACCGGTATATTAGTATTTAAATACAGCAACTCCGTAAGGCGCAAGTGGATAAGCAAATGAAAATGGTCTGCCGTCACACTCTGATTTGACTGCCTTATAGTCCAGCTTCTTATATGACTGTTTTGCTGCCTTGCCTCTGCCCTTTGCAGCCTTCTTTACAGGCGCTTGTACCGTTTTGCCGGTAAACTTAGGATCCTCACTATCTAAAACGAGCTGATATGTCTTGTGCTTTGGCACTCCGACTCTGTAATCAGGTCTCTCTACCGGTGTGAAATTGATGACAAAGAGCATATTATTCTTGCCATCCTTACTCTTTCTGATAAAGCTGAAGATGCTTCTGTCTGCATCGTTTGCATTTATCCATTCAAAGCCTTCCCAGCTTGAATCCAGCTCATACAGACAGCGGTTTCTCCTATAGAGGTGAAGCAGCTCCTTTACCCAGTTCTGGATCTTTTTATGCTCCGGATTCTCAAGCAGATACCAGTCGAGTTCTCTTTCCTCACTCCACTCCTGCTTCTGTGCAAACTCCTGTCCCATGAAAAGAAGCTTCTTTCCACAGTGTCCCATCATAAATGCATATCCTGCCATGAGGTTCTTGAATTTATCCCCTTCTAAGCCCGGCATTTTGTTGAGCATAGAACACTTCAGATGTACCACCTCATCATGTGACAGTACCAGAATATATTTCTCACTCTCATTATAGCTCATCGCAAATGTCATCTTGTTGTGGTTATTTTTACGGAAATATGGATCCAGCTTCATATAATCAAGGAAGTCATGCATCCATCCCATGTTCCATTTGTAGCTGAAGTTCAGTCCGTCTTCCTCTACCTTGCCTGTTACCTTTGGCCATGCGGTAGACTCTTCGGCTATCATTACAGTTCCGTGATTTCTTCCAAGTATGAGTGTATTGATATGCTTGAAAAACTCTACTGCCTCGAGGTTCTTATTTCCTCCAAACTTGTTTGGCACCCACTGTCCGTCGTTCTTTCCATAGTCAAGATAAAGCATTGACGCAACTGCATCCACACGGAGTCCGTCTACGTGGTAATTTTCTATCCACATAAGTGCACTTCCGATAAGGAAGTTCTTTACTTCATTCTTACCGTAGTCAAATATCTTTGTGCCCCAGTCGGGATGCTCTCCCTTTCTTGGGTCTGCATACTCATATGTGGCTGTTCCATCGAAATTGGCAAGTCCATGCGCATCCTTTGGGAAATGTGCAGGTACCCAGTCGAGGATTACTCCGATATTATTTTTATGGCACTGATCAACAAAGTATGCAAAATCCTCAGGCTCTCCATACCTCGATGTAGGTGCATAGTAGCCTGTCACCTGATATCCCCATGAGCCATCAAACGGATACTCTGAAATACCCATAAGCTCAATATGTGTATATCCCATAGTTTTCACATAGGATATGAGTGATTTTGCAAGCTCCCTGTATGTATAAAAGCCCTCATCATCCCTGCCCGGATGTCTCATCCATGAGCCCGGATGACATTCATATATAGCCATAGGTGAAGAATATACATCAGCATCTGACTTTGCTGCTCTCTTATCCATCCACTCTTTGTCAGTCCATGTGAAGTGCTCGATATCTGTGATGATTGACGCTGTTCCCGGACGAAGCTCTGCGTAGTTTGCGTATGGATCCGCCTTGTACAGCTTATCACCCTGTTCAGTGACTATAATAAACTTATACATCTGACCCTTTTGCGCTCCCGGTACAAAAAGCTCATACACTCCCATGGTTTCCGGCTCTACACGCTTCATCTCATGACTGGTCTCATTCCAGTCGTTAAACTCACCAAACACGTATACTTCCCTCGCATGTGGCGCCCAGACGTCAAAGCACACTCCTTTTTTTCCTTTACGCTCAGCTAAGTGAGCACCCATCTTCTTGTAGATATCATAGTGTGTTGCCTGACCAAACAGGTAACAATCCATTGCTGTAAAATTACACATATATATACCCCCCATAAGTATTTATTTTTCCCTGAAATGATCCTCTTTGAGTACAATTCGGTCATCATCTGTATATCGCCTGGCTGTCAGAATACTTATAGCCTTCTTAAGTCCGCTGTGAGCCTCCCTGTCTATGGCCTCGTCAATTATATCCTTGACCTCTGTCAGAGTGGTAGCCTGGTCTATCCTCTCAATATTGCTGATTCTGTTATGCAATGCCAGAATAGCCATCTCATCTATCTTGTACCCAAGCTCTGCAGAGTACGATTTGGCAAACAATACGAGTTCATCATTTGTAAAAATAGGAACCGATATCTTTTCCGTGAACTTGGATGCAAAGCCCTCATCCATTGAGAGAGCCTTCTTTATACCCTTTGATGTATCCTCAAGTATATAGAGTGTTCCTGTAATATCATGCTCCATCAAAAATGATAGCTGGGCAGCTATGCTGCGGTCGATATCACCGGCTCTTTCTATGATGAGACAGCCTCCTGTTATCTTTCTGACTACCTGCTGCACATCCTTTTTATTGAGTGCGGCAGCATCAATCTTGCCCATCTTTCCTGTAAGCTGTTCACCATCTTTTTGTAATACCTTTATAAAGCTTGTAGCAAGCATTGTCTTTCCGCAACCCTGCTCTCCCTGTATAATGAGGTTGCCTGTGGATGCGTTTTCTTTCCTGTTGAAATGATCAAGCACTGCATTATATGCCTTGCAGATCTGATCCTCCATACCCTTTACCGGTATGAAATATGAAAATATAGCTTTCTGTTCGCTTGTAAGCTCTTTTATATGTTTTGTTTCTTTCAATTTCGAGTCATCTTCTTCGCTGTCTAAATCCTCCGGCAATGAAATATCCGGCATTTTTCTTGTCTTAGCCATATCCAGCTTCTTCTCCAGTCCCGGATTTTTTGCTGTCATCTTGGCTATTTCCTGCTCGATAAATGATGTCACATGATCAAAATCTCTCTTCTCAGAAACGTTTTCTTTCTCCTGTGAAGTCTCATCATCTGATGTATCATCATCGACATTTAACATATCATCTGTTATTTCAGGCATCATGGTAGTCGGCTGCATGAGTATCTCGTCTTTCTCAGACTCCTCTGCCATAATTATATCCTCCGGCTCTCCAACCGGTTCCCTGGCTTCATCTGCAGCCTCTTCAGGTACTTCCCGTGACTCCTGCACTTCTTCTATAGCTTCTTCTATAGCCTCTTCCGGTGCTTCCTGCGGCTCCTGTGCTTCGTCTATAGTATCTTCCGGTGCTTCCTGCGGCTCCTGTGCTTCGTCTATAGTATCTTCCGGTGCTTCCTGCGGCTCCTGTACTTCATCCACAGTCTCCTCTGCATAAAGCTCCTGCATATCCGGTTTCTGCTCTTCTTCAGGCTCCTTCACGGCAGCTTTCTGCTCTATAATATCAACCGGGACCTTCAAATACTCCTCCTCAAGAAGTTCCTTCGGAGTGACACCTGCATCCAGCTTTGGAATGACATCATTTAGTCTCTCCATGATGTCTCCTGCCTCCTGAAGTGCTCTTGCCTTAGCTGACTCAAGCTTCTGCTGCTCAGCCTCTTTAAGGGCAATTTCAGCCGCATGTCTGGTCTTTTCCCATTCTTCAAGCACATCCTGTATAGACATCTGTCCTGTAATCTGATGCTCAAGCTGAGTCTTTTCACTCATGACCATAGACATCTGTCCGTCAGCGTCTTCACCCAAAAGCTCCTTGAAATTCAACTTAAGTGAACCATCTATCTCTTCATCTGTAGCGATATGCTCTGTCTCTTCCGGCTGCTGTACATACTCTTCCTGCTCCTTTTCGAGCTTGAGATAAGGAATATCCTCAACTATCTTTTTGATGGTATCCATCGTATCAGCAACTTCATTCTTGCCCTTGGCCTCCATGATCTGCTGCATACCCTTGGCAATCTCCTGCTGTAAATTTACAGTATTGAACTTCTCCTGATTTACAGTAATCTGCGGAATAGTTACGTCATCATGCACTATCTCTCCGCCCTTTACCATCTCCATGGCACCTATCTCAGTGACCTCAGCCTCATCCTTTATCTTAGCCGGCTTTTCCTTCTCTGCCTTGAATCGTCTGTACTTTTCCTCCTGAGCCTTGGTAAGTGGCTGATAAAGCATCTTAAGCTCCAGCGCACGCTCCACATATGGTCCGTCTCCGAACCACAGAATGAGCTCATCGCAGGCATCTATACACTTATCGGCTTTTCCGGCCTTGTGGTATAGATATGCAAGCTCATATGCCCACTCCTCAGTGTATTCTTCATCCTTGTACTCTTCAAGAATAGTGATAAGCTCATCAAATGAAGCTCCCTGCCCTTTTTTGATGGCATATCTTAATACATACTTCATATCATCATGAGGCGCTATCTCAACAAACTCATCATAATACTCTGTAGCAGCATCATAATCCCCCATCTTGATGGCGACCTCAGCCAGTCTGTATATAATCATCCTGCCGATTGGTGAACGGTCATAGGCCATTAAAAGTATGTCCCTTGCATCCTGGTATCTTTCGGCCTTCTCGTAGATTTCGCCGATTTTAACGAGTGTATTTACATTTTTAATTTTGTTCCAATTTATGCTATCCGCAATCTCTGCTGCGCTCATATAGCCCTCCTCGGCGCTTAGGGCTTTTATCTGATCCAGCTTGAGATTGTATTCGTATTTATCCACTTATTTCACCTACTCGTATTTAAGCTTATTATTTTTGGTATCTACGCCTGTTGTCTTTGTATAATCCCTTGTGTCCTCAGGAAGCTTCTTTTTCCTGAGAGCATAATTAACAACTCTTTTCACAATATAGTATATCACAGCAAAGGTTGGAACACCAAGTAACATTCCAAGAAAACCAAACATTCCTCCGCCGATTAGTATGGCAAACATAACCCAGAAGGTCGAAAGACCGGTAGATGAGCCAAGTATCTTAGGTCCTATTATATTGCCATCCACCTGCTGCAGCACGACAATAAATATCAGAAGATAAAGCGCATGCCACGGACTCTGAATTACTACTATGAGTAACGATGGAATTGCACCGATAAACGGTCCGAATACCGGAATCACATTTGTGACGCCGATAATCACTGCAACGAGCACCGATGATGGAATCCTTAAAATCAGACATCCGAAATATGCAATCACACCTATAATCAGTGAATCTATAATCTTACCGCTTATGAAGCCTCCAAAAATCTCATTTGTCTTTCTGATCGTCTCAATGATGATATTGCCTGTCTTTGGCTTGCAGACAGCATATATTATCTTTTTGCTCTGTCCTGCGAGAGTCTCCTGAATACTCATCACATAGACCATCACGATTATTCCGATAATAAAATTAAGTAAGCCTCTGACTACCGAAATCACACCGGTTGTAATCTGTGCAACATACTTCTGTGCCTCAGGAA
>ENA-OYYZ01001330-OYYZ01001330.1-human-gut-metagenome-genome-assembly--contig:-NODE-1330-length-10788-cov-8.107519_pt1 | contig 10788 bp, 8 predicted proteins | sample MGYA00243256_ERZ653463 | MGnify/ENA primary metagenome ERZ653463 (study PRJEB26926, sample SAMN06165173) | human gut metagenome | biome: ENVO:00009003; feature: ENVO:2100002; material: ENVO:00002003... | reverse complement strand
CGTCGGCAGCGTCAGATGTGTATAAGAGACAGAATTACAATAATTACCGTGGTCTGCATCATCGCCGGGAGTCTCTACCATATCGGGGGCTTTGCCCTAGGCCTGTTTGACAATCTGATTCCGCGCTCAGACAAGTCTCTCGGAAACGTATGCACAGAGGAGCTTTCAGTCGATGAATTTTCAAACCTGGTATTTGATACAACCATATCGAACATCAACGTTAAAACCGGTGACAGCTACATGGTCTCATACAAATGCAACAAGCGATTGGTTCCAAAGATTAGGAGCACAGGCGATACCCTCACAATATCCCAAAGCAAAGGAGCCAACTACAGAAGAAGCACCACGAGCGAAATCACTGTTACCATTCCTAAGGGCGCAGCATTGAACAAGCTCTCCTTTGATACAGGCGTAGGCGAGGCAAACCTTAATTCCCTGACCGCAGCTGATGCTGAATTTGACACCGGCATAGGCGATTTATATGTCACAGACTGCAGCTTCGCCACATGTGATGTGGATGGCGGAACCGGCAACCTTAGCTTTGAAAACTGTGCCTTTGACGAAATGGATATCGACGGCGGTACAGGTAACATCACTGTGACATCCTCACAGTCACTTGACGGCTACATGATGGACCTGGACTCAGGTACAGGCGATATCACTATCAACGGCAATGACTATGATGATGAGTATGAGGTAAATGAGCATGCCAAAAAGCACCTGGTTATCGACTCAGGGCTTGGGGATATTGAGGTGAAATATTAAATTAAACTTTTCACTTTTTATTGTCCATAAACTGCGGCTCCATATATCCGGTTCCTGACATGGACTTGTAGTAGCGGCTTGCGGCCTGCGTGCCGACACGCACCTCGCGGGCCTGCTTCTTTATGGACGCAAATTTCAGAGTCATGAGATCCTTGTTGCGGGCCTCCTGACTCTGTATTTTTACGCTCTTGTCCGTGATACTGCGGATATGCTCCTGCATGGTGCGTATCTGCTCCTTGTAGTCCTCTTTGTGACCATTCAGTTCTTCCTTTGTACGTTCAAAAAGCTTCTCAAAGCCTGAGTCTAAATTATTGAGCTGGTCGATGAGCCTGCTCTTTGCCTCAACTACCTCGTCAAAGTCGTCAGGTGTGAGCTGTGGATCCTCGAGCTGGTTCTTCTGCTTGATATCAAGCTCTATTATCCGGTCGAGTACCTGCTCCTTTTTCTCGAGGCTTTGTATCATTATGTCTATGTATGTCTGTTCCATTGTGTTCCCCCTGTATTTTCGATTGTTTTAACTATAATCATCTCTATGATAGCACAAAACGCACAAACAAACTAGCTTCATGCTGCTGTCTCTGCGTTTTGTTTAAGTTAAAAACTCTCTATAATCCCTGTCGGTGATTTATGATACATTTATCTATGACACATGCAGCTTGTTTCCGTTACATGTGGCCTGCATAACCTCTTTCCACGCGTCACGCATAGTGCGCAGGTGTTCAAGCACCTCCTCAAGAATCTCCTTGTCCTTCTTTATGTTGGCCTCGACAAGGCGTCTGTGAAGATATGTATATACATTGTTAAAATCCTTTGATACCGGATATTTGTCATCAAGTGTGGACTGGAACTCTTCTATGATACGCTCAACCTTGCGGATGTTTGTGTGAGCCTGCTGGATATCCTCCTTCTCCACTGCCATGATTGCAATATTGCAAAATTTGATTGCACCATCATACAGCATGAGTGTAAGCTCTGCCGGTGATGCAGTCATGATTTTGTTGTTTGCATATGCTGCGTATGCTTTATTTTGTAACATAATATACCCTCCCTGGTATCTTTTTATGAGAAGTAGCTGCTAATTGAGCTCTGTGTGCTGTTGAGCTTGGTCATAGCTGACTCCATCTGAGTAAACTTGTTGTAGTAGTAATCCTCACGATCTGAGATTTTTTTCTCCCATTCCTTAATAGTCTTGGTGTAGTTAGTGTACTCTGTCTTCATCTGCTTGTCATTGTAGATGGTAAATGCTGAGCTCAAATCTGTAGACTTCATCTTGTCACCGATTGCACTATACAGATTAGTTGAAAGCTGCTGCATAAACTGCATTACCGTATCCGGATCATCGTTTATAGCTGCCATGAGCTTATCTGTCTTGCCTGATGTATTGGCGTCATCCTCATCACCATCAATGTGATATGCATTCTGCTCATTCTCCGCTGCATTCAAAAATCCAAGTGTACTGATTCCAAAGCTTGAGAGCGAGTACTTCTTGCCACCTATCTCAACTGATGACATCATGGCTGTCTGCATTGCTGTCATTACGCTGCCAAGTGTAGAATCCCTGCGAAGCAGAGAGTCCTTAATCTTTGTCTCCCACTTCTCAATCTCTTTATCAGACATCTGATCCTTCTCATCATCCGTGAGCGGCTCGTAGCTTCCTGCTGAATCAGCATTGTATAGCTTCGTCATCTCGTTGATGATGTTGTTGTACTCTGTCAGGAAATCCTTTACCTTATCATATACACCCTGTGTATCTGTGCTGGTTGTAATGCTTATAGCACTGTCTCCGGTCTCAGCAAGTGCCTCGATTGTCAGTCCATTGATTGAATAGCTGTTGCTGTCACCTGTATATTTTACACCGTTCAGCTCAATCTCCGAATCCTGTCCTGCGACCTTCTTCACCTGTGAATTGAAAAGTGCCTTATTCTGAAGCGTGTATGCAGTGTTTACCCTGTCGAGCAGGTCGTTTAGCGCCTGTGTATACTCAGCCGAATCCTTCTGCTTTGAGGCAAGCTCCTTTACAATATTGCTATCTGCTGCTTTTTTTGTGTTGGCCTCTGCTGCCTCCTCCAGAGCATTGGCTTTATTTACAAAGCCGTCAGCCTCGTTTCCGTTTCCTGCTAAAAGCTGCTCTACGGCTTCCTTTCCATTGCCTGCATAAGCATTCTGAATAGCCTTGGTGAGGCTTGCAACCGAGTACTTGTCATCGCTTCCTAGCACTTCGTCCTTTGAATTCTCAAATGCCTGAACTGACGCAAGAGCCTCATCGTATGAGCTTTTAGTCTTTTCATCCATTGACTTGATAATTGTGTCATACGCAGCTGAAGCTGACTCTATACCTGTCTTGTTTACGGCACCTGCCTCAATAGTGTACTCAGTCTTTTGTGAAACAGTGATGAAATCAGTTTTATCAGCTGTGCCATCTTCCTTTTGCAGATAGTACTTGCCGTCTGCCTCGTCCTTTTTGTAAGTCTTATCACCGACTTTCAGTGTTGTATCACCATCTCCTGTAGGTACCGCTTCAAGCTCCTTGCCATCAGCGTCCGTATAAGCTGTCCTCGTAGATTCTGTCACATCATAGTACGATGTGGTACCCTTGTCCGTATCAGCAACAGCTGCAATATAGTGGCTATTGTTGTCGCTGTCAATATACTTATAAAGAGTATTTCCATTTGTATCGGTCAGTGTGGTCTTTGTATATGTATCATAGCTGTCACCATTCTTTGAAATCAATGCGCCATCACGAGATGAGCCAAGCTTCTCAAGCAGCTTCAGCTTATCACTATCTCCTGCATTGTTTTTGTTTGCATCCAGCTTCTCATAAATGCCCTGAAGTGTGGCATATGAATAGCCATAATTTACAGCATTCATAAGATTTTTGCTCTGCGCATTCATCTTCGCCGCATCTGTTGTCAGATTATTGTAGTTTGTAACAGCTGCCTCGATTTTGGCTCTGGTCTCATCGTCTGAAACTCCATGTAAAGCTGCATACTCATCATATGGATTGGATGAATAAGTACCTGCGGTGGTCTTTTCACCACCATATGCTATTCCCAGGCTATAAAGTGCTGATGCTCCATCTATATTGCTGCCGGTTATGGTAAAATCGTTTGCCACGCCTGTCTTTTTTGAGCTGATATAAAATCTCTTGTAGCTTGAATCGTAGTTTGCATCAAGCCCCGCATTCCTGAGTTCCTTTACCACGTCGTTCATGGTAGATGATGCGCTGAGCGTGATGGACTTGGTCTCATCGCCCATCTTTACCTCAAGCTTGGCATCACCACCTGTGTAACCGAGCTGGGCAAGTGTAGTCTTCTCACTGTCTGCCTTAATTTCTGCTCCGGTCATATATCCGGCCTTTGCCATCTGCTTGATTTTCAGCGACTGTGTGCCGCTTGGTGCACCGGAGCCTGCCTTTACTGTGGCCTTGGTAGTATCCGAAACTGATGTCTTCTTTAAGTTGTATGCTGTAGAAAATCGCAGATTGGAAATATTGCTGTACAAGCTGTACACCTTGGTATTAAGGGATTTCCACGCATCCTGTGTCCACTCAAGCTTAGTCTGCGCCTTCTGATATTTCTCTTTTCTGGTGGTATATGACGATACCATTGCCTTTACAATAGAATCTGTATCCAGACCTGATGTCATTCCCGATAATCTGATTGCCATGGTGTCCTCCTATCTCTTCTCATCTACCATGAGTCCTGCCATCTCCCAGACCTTCGCTATCATGTCGAGCGTCTTCTCCGGCGGAAACTCCTTGATGACTTCCTTTGTCTTCTTATCAACTATCTTTATTGTCACGCGGTTAGTCTTCTCATGGATGCCGAACACTGCCTCCGACTGGTCAGCCAGCGCGCTCTTGTTGATATCATCCACAGCCTTTTTAAGCTGCATATTCTTCTCATTCTGCTTTTGTGCGGCAAGCTGTGCCTGTCCCTGCGCTCCGGCATCACCGGCTGAATCACCGCTTGTTTCCTTAGTATTCATCGCCTGAATATTCCTTGCGATGCTGTCAGACACGACCTGATTGTCCGCACTGGACACCTCTGTCCTTCCCTGTGCCTGTTCCTTTATCTGTGCAGTTGATGTACTTCCCTGATAGACCATTCCTGCACCTTTGATTGCCTCTATTGCCATCTCTAACACCTCCGTGTGAAAATATGTTGCAATTGACTGTTGTTCTTACCCTATTCTAATGAATATATCGGATGAATTGCGGGAAAGTTTATAGCTTTCTTCTCTTTTTAAGTATAAAGAGATTTTGAAAAATCCCGGCCCACATCAGGATACTTAACTTTATCCTATGACGCAAGCCGGGATGGATTGTCTCTTTATTCTTTTTGTGTTTTAGTCTTAATGCTCCAGATTCGCAAACTTCGTGTACTCAGGCAGCCATGCAAGGTTTACGGTGCCGATTGGACCATTACGCTGTTTAGCGATGATGATCTCTGAGATACCCTTGAGCTCGGTGTCCTTGTTGTAGTAGTCATCACGATAGATGAACATAACGACGTCGGCATCCTGCTCGATAGCTCCTGACTCTCGAAGATCAGAAAGCATCGGTCTGTGGTCCGGTCGCTGCTCTACAGCTCGTGAAAGCTGGGAGAGGGCCACTACAGGGACTGAAAGCTCTCTGGCGAGTGCCTTAAGTGAACGTGATATGTCTGAGATTTCCTGCTGACGCGATTCTGAGCCTCGTCCTGAGCCTGTCATGAGCTGCAGGTAATCGATGATGACGAGCTTTAAGTCGTGTTCGAGCTTGTATTTACGGCACTTGCTTCGAAGCTCTGATATGCTGATACCCGGAGTGTCGTCTATGATGAGCTCGGAGTCTCCGATGATTCCGGCTCCCTCGACCAGCTTTTCCCAGTCGGCATCAGACAGATTTCCTGTACGCAGTGCCTGCGCATCTACCTTTGATTCGAGTGAGAACAGACGGTTTACGAGCTGCTCCTTCGACATCTCAAGTGAGAATATGGCAGTACACAGATGTGCGTGGAATGCCACATGCTGTGCTATATTGAGGACGAAGGCTGTCTTTCCCATTGACGGACGGGCTGCCACGAGCACGAGATCTGACGGCTGAAGTCCCGCTGTCCTGTAGTCTAAGTCTATGAAGCCTGTCGGGATTCCTGTTACTGTGCCCTCCTGCTGTGCTGCTTTCTCGATTTTCTCGAGGGCATTCATGACTACAGTACGGATTGGCACGTAGTCACCTGTCTGCCTTGTGGAAAGCAGCTCAAATACATCGTGTTCTGTCTTGTCGAGTACGCTCTCTAGCGATTCCTTGCCGGCGTAGCACTCGTTCTCTATATCCTCTGTCACATGGATGAGCTTTCGCTTTATGGCATTTTCTTTTACGATATTGGCATAGTACTTGATGTTGGCAGAGGTCGGCACACTGGTGACGAGAGTTCTCACAAAGTCAAGGCTTTGTATTTCCTGCGGCACATCCTTTTCCTTTAAACGGTTCTGGAGTGTAACGAGATCTACAGGCTGACCCTCCGTAAAGAGCTCAACCATGGTCTCAAATATGATGCCGTACTGCTGATGATAAAAATCCTCCTTAAGGAGCATCTCGCTGGCGGTCACTATGGCATCCTTGCTCATAATCATGGAGCCGACCACGGACTGCTCTGCCTCAAGGCTGTTTGGCATTATTCGTTTGATTAATGCTTCTTCCAAGGGGATTCCTCCTATCCTTCAACTACTGATACTGTGAGGTTTGCTGTTACCTTTGGATGAAGCTTGACAGGAACCTCGTAATTGCCGAGTGCTTTGATTGACTCGTTAAGCTGCATCTTTTTCTTATCGAGCTCTAAGCCATGCTGCTCCTTTGCTGCAGCCGATATCTCTTTGGTGGAGATGGAGCCGAAGGTTCTGCCGCCCTCACCTGAGCGCAGCTTTACTACTACCTTTGTGCTCTCTACGACCTTTGCGAGCGCAAGTGCACTCTCGTAGTTTTCCTGTGCCACCTTGTCAGCATGCTGATTCTGAAGCTTTAAGTCATTTAAGTTCTTTGGAGTAGCCTCTACTCCGAGCTTTTTAGGTATGATATTGTTTCTGGCGTAGCCGTCACTTACGTTTACTATCTCGCCTTTTTTGCCTAATGGTTTTACGTCCTGTAATAAGATTACTTTCATTCTTCTATGTCTCCTTCTTTTAGCATTTCATCCAGTGTATCCTGTATCATGCGCTTTGCCTGCACGATAGTAACGCCTGTCAGCTGCGCGCCTGCCACATTTAAGTGTCCGCCGCCGCCCAGCTTCTCCATGATTATCTGGACATTTATCTCGTCGATTGAACGAGAGCTGATATAAATCTTGTCATTGTACTCCGTGAGCACAAATGATGCCTTGATTCCTATTATGTTGAGCAGCTCATTTGCCGCCTGTGCACCGACGATTGTCGGGCTCTCCACATTCTCGCTAGGGCATACCGATATGGCAAACGAGCTCCTGTATACCTCTGCATGGCGTACTGCCTCGGCTCTTGCCTTGTAGCATGCCATGTCATTTCTAAGCATCTTTCTGACGCGTGTTACCTCTGCGCCTGAGCGCTTCAAAAAGGCTGCCGCCTCAAATGTACGCACGCCTGTCTTCGTCATAAAGTTGTTGGTGTCGATGAGGATTCCTGCGTAGATGCAGTCGGCCTCTGTCGCATTGATCTTGACTCCGTCGTTGAAGTACTGCAATACCTCTGCGACCATCTCACACGCACTTGATGCATACGGCTCGATATATGAGAGTATAGGATTCTCTATTATCTCGCTGCTTTGTCTGTGGTGGTCAAATACGACTATCTTTCCAGTCTTTCTGAGGAGCTCAGGGCACTCTGTGTAGCTTGGCCTGTTGGTGTCCACCACCATGACAAGAGTATCCTTGCTCACCATCTCAAGAGCTTCTTCGCTGTTTATAAACATATCCGCCGGGTAGCCCTTTGCCTCTGAAAATGTCTCCATGAGAGGTCTGACTGAGCTTGTCGGGTCATTTATTACTATCTGTGCCTTTTTGTCGAGATTCTTGGCTGCACAGTATATACCTATGCCTGCTCCAAGCGAGTCTACATCTGTGATGCTGTGGCCCATGATAAGTACGTTCTCACAGGTCTCAATGATTTCCTGAAGCGCCTGTGCCTTGACTCTTGCCTTTACCCTTGTCTTGCTCTCCACCTGCTTTGACTTGCCGCCAAAATACAGGATATCGTCATGATCCTTTATAACTACCTGATCACCGCCTCGTCCGAGGGCCAAGTCTATGGCATTTCGCGCATATACGTAGTTTTCATTATACTTATCGCTCTTTATACCGATTCCGATACTGAGCGTGACCGCCATCTCGTTGCCGACCTTTATAGCCTTGACCTCGTCGAGCACCTTGAACTTGTCCTCCTTCATGCTGTCAAGGTACTTGTACTTGAACACCACGAAGTATTTGTCGTTTTCTATCTTTCTGACAAGTCCGTCATACTTGGCAAAATACTGGTTTACACGCCTGTCGATAAGTGCAACGAGCAGTGACCTCTTTACGTCCTCTATGCTGTCGAGTGCCTCATCATAGTTGTCAATATATACAAGCGCTGAGACCTGCTTCTGCTCTGTGATTTCTTTCTTGCAGTGATAAAGCTCCGACTCATCAAATACGTACAGCGCCGTCAAAAACTGGTCTGCTTCATTTGTGTCGATTATCTCATTTTCCTCTGCGATAGAGTTGAAATATATTCGCTTGACGGACAGACGGACTATGCTGTCCTCCTCCTCATTTACTATCTTGAAGTCTGTCGGCGCATCACTCTTGGTGAGAAGCTCTCTGGTCACTGTCGGAAAAAGTGTCGTGATGGATTTGTGATATTTTTTATCCACACCCATTAGCTCTGCGAATTTGTCATTTACCCAGAGTATCTTGCCGGAGTATTCAAGCAGGGCATACGGCACCTCAAACTCATTAAGCAGCCTCTTCTGCACCGATGAATACTGTGTTGCAAAGCTTATCAGCTCATTTGCAACGACTGACTTGCTTCTGACATACAAAAACAGCACAAGCGCAAAGTAAAACACTGTAAAGCCTACCATGCCATAGCCAAGCCTTCTGTCATAGCGCAGTGCTATTCCGTCAGCACATATCCACACAAACGTCAGATATAGCGGCCAGCACATGTAGCTTTTCAGCCTGCCCTTGAATTTTATTTTTTTCTTCATTTTACTCTCCTTATCCCCGGTGCGTTGCGCTGATGCTGCCGGTGCAACGGTTGCGGTTTCGAGAATGTACTACAAATTAATAGTTACCGGCCACACCTTTGTGCAGCCCGCATCGATTGATATACCTACTAGAGAGTATACCACTTTGTGGGGATTATTCCTAGTACTATATTTATCAGTTATACTCAATCAGTTATACTCAAATCGTTGCTGTTCACACTGTTAGGTGTGAACCGTAGTTATGATTATGAGGAATATATGGCATTTCTGTGTAGCAGAGAGAATCTTAATACAATTCTGTGCAGTCTAAAAAGCACCGCATATATCTGATACGATACATGCGATGCTTTTTGTGTGCTCTCATCTTCCGGTATTCATTTTGATTAAATATAATTACTTCTCAATCTTATCCGCAGCTATCTCTGCAATTGACTTTGTAAGACCTGCAATCCCCTGAATCTCTGATGGGATGATTATCTTTGTAGCCTTGCCGTCTGCTGCCTTAGCAAATGCCTCCAAGCTCTTTATCTGGAGCACTGCGTTATCCGGATTTGCCTCCTTCAACATGCGAAGTCCGTCTGCATTGGCCTGCTGTATCTTGAGGATAGCCTCTGCCTGACCTGCTGCCTCCTGGATTGTTGCCTCCTTCTTTGCCTCTGCGCGAAGGATGGCTGCCTGCTTTTCAGCCTCGGCATCGAGGATGACTGACTCTTTATTTCCCTCTGCAACAAGGATTGTTGATTTTTTCTCACCCTCTGCACGAAGAATGGCCTCTCGTCTCTCACGCTCTGCCTTCATCTGCTTCTCCATGGCATCCTGGATGGCCTTTGGAGGTATGATGTTCTTGAGCTCGACACGGTTTACCTTGATACCCCATGGATCTGTTGCCACATCGAGTGTTGCGCGCATCTTGGTGTTGATTGTCTCACGGCTGGTGAGTGTTTCATCAAGCTCTAAGTCTCCGATGATGTTACGAAGTGTTGTGGCTGTGAGGTTCTCAATTGCCATGATTGGATTCTCTACTCCGTATGCGTAGAGCTTTGGATCTGTAATCTGGAAATATACTACAGTGTCTATCTGCATTGTTACATTATCCTTTGTGATTACAGGCTGTGGCGGGAAATCTACCACCTGCTCCTTTAAGATGACTCTCTTTGCTATTCTGTCGATAAATGGCACCTTGAGGTGAAGTCCTACGCTCCATGTGGTGAGATATCCTCCCAAACGCTCAATTACCATTGCATGTGCCTGTGGCACGATTTTGATGCAGTTTACCAGTACTATAAGTACAATTACGAGTAACACTGCAAGTGCTATTAATCCTTCCATTTCCGGTTAAGCCTCCTTTACCCTTTTTACAATTAGTTTTACTCCGCTTATCTTTACTACCTCGATAAGCTCGCCTTTTCTTATGACCTGGGTCTCGTCCTGCGGTCTGACTGTCCACTCCTGACCGTTTACAACGGCTTTTCCTGTCTGCTTCATGCTGTCAGCATCCTCGGTGAGCACAGCTCTTTCTCCGACCAGACTGTCCACGTTTGTCTTCACTGTCCTGGAATTGATGTACTTCCCGGCCCATGGCTTTGTGAGAGCTAAAAGCACGACTGAAACGAGTATAAATGCAATTCCCTGAACCACGACATTGCCGCCAAGCAGTGCGATTATAAACGCTACAAATGAGCCTGCCGCAAACCATATGGATGTGAGCCCGACTGTCATAAGCTCAACTAAAACAAAAACTACGGTGGCTGCCAACCAGAAAACAATGTATGTATCCATTTGAACCCTCCCTTTTTATTAGTATTTGTTTTATATTCATTTTATAC
>ENA-OYYZ01001295-OYYZ01001295.1-human-gut-metagenome-genome-assembly--contig:-NODE-1295-length-11019-cov-5.074881_pt1 | contig 11019 bp, 6 predicted proteins | sample MGYA00243256_ERZ653463 | MGnify/ENA primary metagenome ERZ653463 (study PRJEB26926, sample SAMN06165173) | human gut metagenome | biome: ENVO:00009003; feature: ENVO:2100002; material: ENVO:00002003... | reverse complement strand
CTGCCTGTCTCGTGGGCTCGGAGATGTGTATAAGAGACAGATATATCAGCAAAGTAGTTTTGTAAATCTCCTTAATTAACTACACAAATTATTATTTTTATCAACTCAAAATTTCCATCGTTACGACTCAAAAAGTTTTCCACATATAAGCATAAAAAAACAACCCCCTAAAATAGGGGGTTGTAGTATTTAGAAAACTATTATTTCTTAACAGTAATTCTAATTCTAGCGTACTTCTTAGAACCGTCAGTTGCAGTTGCACGAACATAAGCTGTACCCTTCTTAACTGCAGTTACCTTGAATGTTGCACCGGAATTGATTCTTGACTTAGACACCTTAACAACCTTAGTATTTTCAGACTTAATTGTTAGCTTCTTAACATTAGCATTTGATGGATAAGCAGTAGCCTTTAGAGTAGCTGATTTACCCTTCTTTGTTAGTTTAACAAATGACTTGTTGAACTTAACTCTTGTTACAGGTTGCTTAACTGTTACCTTAATTCTCTTGCTTAGGTTTGTGTTATCCTTGCTTGTAGCAGTTACATAACATACACCCTTTGCAACAGCCTTGATAACGCCCTTAGAGTTAACTGTAGCAATCTTCTTGTTAGATGTTGTCCATCTTACACCCTTATACTGTGATGGGATGTTTCTAGGACCTACAGTAGCCTTAACAGTTGTTGCCTTACCGGCATTTAGTGTAACGCTTCTCTTGTTAACAGAGATTGAAGTAGCAACCTTCTTAACATTAACTATACACTTAACAACCATACCTGTGTTTGAAACAGCCTTGATGATTGTCTGACCACTAGCCTTAGCAGTAAATGTAGCAGTTTCTGTACAGTATAGCTTACCTTCATTGTCATATAGTCCGTTTGCTGTATTAGTTGTCTGAGAAACAACACCAACTCTTGAGTTATTTACTGACCATGTAACAGTCTTTTCAGTTGTATAACCAGGCCAGATACTTGCAACGATGTTGAACTTCTGACCTTCATTAACTGTAACAGTAGCCTTATCAATAGTCATCTTATTAATTTCGATAACCTGACCCGGCTTTGTTGATGGAGTTGTTTCAGAAGTTGGAACCGGAGAAGTAGTTGCAGTTGTAGCTGTTGTTGCAGTTGTAGCAGTTGTTGCTGTTGTTGCTGTTGTAGCAGTTGTTGCTGTTGTAGCAGTTGTTGGTTCAGGCTTCTTTTCAGCATAAGCAACAATGTTAATATCACCTGTTACCTTAGCAGTGATGATATAAGCATTACCACTCTTAACAGGTTCAATCTGCTGACCGTTCATTGTAGCAACGAATGTTACCATATCATAGCCTTCAACAGGAGCAATGATTGCACTATACATTGAGCCTTCTTCAACAGTCTTAGCATTATTAGTTGAAACTGCGTTAGTTAGCATTGCATTAACTGCATATGTCTTTGGAGCAGTTGTACCTGTTGTACCTGTTGTTGAAGAAGTTGTTGTTGATGTTGTTGAAGATGTTGTTGTAGGTTCTGGTGGAATTAGACTTGCATAAGCAGAAATTGTAATATCACCTGAAGCAACAACACTGATTAGGTATGTACCATCTGTGTTCTTATTTACAGGAACAATTTCACCATTTGAAACTAAAACTACTGTTGAGATTTCATAACCCTTAACAGGTGAAAGAACTGCAGTATAAACTTCGTTCTTGTTAACAGTTGTAGCGTTATTATTTGTAACAACATTAGTTAGGTTGTTTGTTACCTTGAATGTAGTTCTTGGTGGAACTGTTGTTGTACTTGTTGTTGAAGTAGTACTTGTTGTTGATGAAGATGTTGTTGTAGGTTCTGGTGGAATTACATTTGCGTAAGCAGAAATTGTAATGTCACCTGTTGCTGGTACACTGATTAGATATGTACCGTCAGCATTCTTATTTACAGGAACAACTTCGTTATTAACGATTAGAACTACTGTTGAGATTTCGTAACCCTTCATAGGGGATAGAAGTGCAGTATAAACCTTGCCTTCTTCAATAGTTGTTGCACTATTGTTTGTTGTAACATTAGTTAGGTTGTTTGTTACCTTAAATGTCTTAACAGGAGGCTTAGTTGCGCTTGAAGCAGTTGTAGCACTTGTTGCTGTTGTTGCTGAAGTAGCAGTTGTAGCACTTGTGCTTGTTTCTGTTGTTGATGATGTTGTTGGTGGAATTACGATTTCGTTTGCATAAGCAGAAATTGTAATGTCACCTGTTGCTGGTACTGTTACTAGGTATGTACCATCAGCATTCTTATTTACAGGAACAACACTACCGTTTACTACCATGATTACTGAAGAGATTTCATAACCCTTAACAGGAGATAGTACTGTTGTATAAACATCATTCTTTTCAATTTCTTCAACCTTATTTGAAGAAACAACATTAGTTAGGTTGTATCTAACCTTTACCTTTTCAACAGGCTTTGTTGCAGTTGTTGCAGTAGTTGCAGTTGTTGCAGTAGTTGCAGTTGTTGCAGTTGTTGCAGTTGTTGCTGTTGTAGCAGTTGTTGCAGTAGTTGCAGTAGTTGCTGTTGTTGCAGTTGTTGCAGTTGTTGCAGTTGTTGAAGATGATGTAGTTGTAGGTGTTGGTACAGATGTTTCCTCTTCCCAAACGAATGGATTTTCAATCTTACCAAAGTTTACATAGTTAGTACCATCAACTGCACTTAGAACCTCAAATACAGCGTTAGCATAGTAGTCATAGTTTGCTTCATTAATCTTGAATGTAGCACTAATGAACTTACCCTTTGTTTTAAAGTCATATGGATTTAGTGGTGATACACCGGTAAATACAATCTTGCCTGCTGGAGCAGTGTTGCACATTAGACCTGGTAAATCTTCTCTAATATAGAATGACTTAAGTTCGATACCGGTAGTATCGCTAGTTGACTTGTTACCATAGTAGAAATAACCCTGGAAGTCTTCACAAAGTTTTTCTGTCTGGATGTAATATGTAACTGTTACTTCATCTCCAACCTTAACATCCTTACCATTGAATGTTGTCTTTGATGGTTGAGGAGCAGTTGTTGCTGTTGTTGCTGTTGTAGCAGTTGTAGCAGTTGTAGCTGTTGTAGCAGTTGTTGCAGTAGTTGCAGTTGTTGCTGTTGTTGGTTCTTCCTCTGCAATAACTTCATCTCTTAGAGAAGTATCTGGATCTTTAATTACACCGTAGTCGATTAGGTAATTCATATCCTTATCATCGAAACATACAATGTAATCATCGATAGAACCTGTACCGGCAGCAGTTACCTTAAACTTAACTGAAACAAATAGGTCTTCCTTAGAGAAGTCTAAAGTAGTCATAGAATCCTGCCAGTTAAATGTTACAACACTCTGACCAGGATAATCTTCTGTATCATTTAGGTTTGTGAATGCAGGAGTTGTTGTCTGCTTAACATATAAGTCTGTTGCCTTTAGTAGGTCATTTGAATATAGAACATAACCCTGATAGTCTCCAACTTCATAAGGAGTCTTTGCATATAGGTTATATGTGATTGTTGAACCAACCTTGCACTTAACACCATTGATGATTGCATAGTCACCTGATGGCTTTGTTGTGCTTGATGTAGTTGTTGGTTCTGTAGATGTTGAACCATCCCATGTAAACGGATTCTTAACAACACCCTGGTTTACATAATCAGTACCATCTACTGCACTTAGGATATACATTTCTGCTTCTGCAAAATATGCACAATTAGCCTTAGTTACCTTAAATGTAGCTGTTACAAACTGAGTCTTTGTTCTAAAATCATATGGCTTGTCAAATGATGAACCTGTAAATACAGCCTTACCAGCAGGATCTGTATTTACCATTGTACCAGGCATACTCTTTAGGCTAAACTTTGTTAGTTCAATACCTGTTGTGTCACCAACTGTCTTGTTACCATATTTAAAGTAACCTTGGAAATCTTCACAAAGCTTATCAGCCTGAATCATATATGTAACAGTAACTTCTTCACCAACTTTTACTTCTTTACCATTGAATGTTGTTTTTGATGGACGAGGAGCAGTAGTTGCTGTTGTAGCTGTTGTTGCTGTTGTTGCAGTTGTAGAAGATGTTGTTGCAGTTGTGGATGATGTTGTTGTAGGTTCAGGTGGAACTTCTGATGGAACAACTTCTGTTCTTACAGTAACACCGTCAAGTAGAATTTTACCATCAAGAATCATATAATTGTCATCTATATCATCAAAGCATTCAATATAGCTTTCGATTGTTCCTCTACCTGAAGCAGTAACATCAAATGTTACTGAAACCATCTTATCTTCAGTTGAAAAATCTACAGGATGTCGGAAATCCATCCAGGTATAAGAAACAATGTCTTTTCCAGGATAAGTTTCTGTATCATGTAGATTATACATAGCTGAAGCACCGTTAGATTTACCACTAGCTGACTTCGGTGTTAGAATATCATTAGTATAGAAAACTCTACCCTGATAATCTTCAGCAACTCTTGGAGCTTTTACCCATACATTAAATGTAACAGTTGAACCAACTTTACATTTAACACCATTGATGATAGCAGTATCAGAAGGTACTACTTCACCTACAGTTGTATTTGTTGTTTCCTGTACACTGCTATTAGGCTTTTTATTACTGTCTAGTAATGTCTTTGAGTTAGCATCATCAAGAACTTCATAGTTATGAGTAATTGAAGATGTACCAGCCTTAATAACTGTAAATTCTGCAGTGATGTAATTTTTCTGTGAAGAAAAATCAAAATCACCGTCAATACTATATGCAGCGTAATGAACTTCACCTGCAATATTAGTATTTGGTAGATAATTAGAAGTTGTGTTTGGCATGGTAAATGAATCTAACTTTAGAACATTAGAATCAAAGTTTACAACACCCTGAACTGATTCAATCTTTGAAGCAGTCTTTAGGTCAATCTTGTAAGTTACCTTTGAACCAACAGAAACTTCTTTGCCATTGATAGTTGCCTTATCTGTTGAAGCTGCACCTACGGTGAAACCTGTAACCATCATAGACATAAGGATTACAACAGATAGCACTACTGAAAGTATTTTTTTCATTGGCGTCTTTTCCTTTCTTTTTATTGTTCTTTTTTCTAAACGGCAACCCCCGAATTTCTTCGGAGGTGCCGATAGCTTATTAATTTAAGAATTTTACTTCTTAACTGTTACCTTTACTGTAGTTGACTTTCTTGAACCGTCAGCAGCAGTAAACTTAATTTTTGAAGAACCCTTCTTAAGAGCAGTTACCTTAACTGTCTTACCAGATCTAATCTTAGAAGCTGAAACTTTAACAACTTTCTTTTTAGAGTTAGAAACTGTGATTGCCTTGTTATATGTATTTGAAGGAGAAACTGTTGCTTTAATGTTTACTGATTTACCCTTCTTCTGTAGTGAAATTGACTTCTTAACATTTACTGTTACCTTTGTAGCCTTCTGAGCCTTAACAGTAACCTTGCATCTAGCAGTCTTTTTAGAATCCTTAGTTGTTACTGTAATATAAGCATAACCAGGCTTCTTAGCTCTTACAACACCCTTTGCATTTACTGTAGCAACTTTACTGTTTGATGTTTTCCATGTTACTGCCTTATTAGAAGCATTTGATGGATAAACAGTTGCCTTTAGAGTTGTTGCCTTGCCATTGTAAAGAACTTTTCTTGTTGCATTTAGCTTAACACTTGTTACATGCTGTCTTACTGTAACCTTACATGTTGCAGTAACAGCACCAACTTTTGCAGTGATAACTGCTGAACCGGCTTTCTTAGCAGTTACAACACCGTTGTCAACTGTAGCAACTGCTTCTTTTGATGAAGACCAATCTACATCATTAGTTGCAGAAGCAAGTTCAGGAGTTACTGTAGCTTTTAGAGTAAACTTAGAACCTGTATAAACTGTCTTAGCAGTTACATTCAACTTAATGCTTTCAGCATCAACAGGCTGTACAGTTGTTTTTTCTGAAGACTGAACACCTTCAATAGCTTTGTAGTCTTCTACATACTGTGTACCGTTTGAACCTGAAAGAATTTCCAGCTTATTAGCTACTGTCTGGTCACCGGACTTTTCAACTAAAAATTCTGCTGTAATGAAAGCAGACTTAGTAGTGTAATCATAACCTTCGTTAATGTTAACGCCACTGTAATAAACATTGTTGCTTATTGCAGTGTTAACCATAACACCCTTTTCACCGTCAATCATTACACCGGAAGCATCAGAAATTTCTACCTTTTCTAGACTTAGACCATCTGTATATTCTAGTTGGCCCTGGAAGTCTTCTGCTTTACCGGGAGCTTGTAGGAAGTAAGTATAAACTACTCTCTGTCCAACATAGCAGTCCTTATCATTTACCTTTGCAGTTTCAGCTGCTGAAACTGATGTTGCTGCTACAGTGATAATAGACATTGCCATTAAAACTGTTAGTAGCAAAGATACTGACTTTTTCATAAAAATTCACATCCTAAAATTAAATTTCTCAGTACTATTCAGTACTACTATTATATAATAATCGCCCATAAAAATCTATATTTAAAGCAACAAAAAATGTTAATTTTTTATGTACGATTAGTAGTTTTGCACTACTAACTATTATCGGTTTTGTGTATTATTCCGAAACCACTTCAATACCTAGAACATCAAGACTTTCCTGATCAACTGGAGCAGGGCTTTGACTCATTAATTCTGAGGCATTTTGTACCTTAGGAAATGCAGTAACATCTCTTAGACTTTCAGCACCTGAAAGTAACATTGCGATTCTGTCAAGACCGATACCCATACCACCGTGTGGGGGAGCACCATACTTATATGCTTCAACTAAGAAACCAAACTTAGCTTCAATTTCTTCATCAGTAAGCTTAAGTGCCTTAAACATTTTTTGCTGAAGTTCATAATCAGTAATTCTGATTGAGCCTGATGAAAGTTCTGTACCGTTAAGTGTAAGGTCATAAGCCTTAGCAACAACCTTACCCTTGTCAGTATCAAGATACTGTAAACATTCTTCCTTAGGCATTGTAAATGGATGGTGCATTGCAACCCATTCGCCACTTTCTTCATCAAATTCAAAGAATGGGAAATCCACAATCCAAACAAATTTAAATACATTTGGAATAATATCCAGTTTCTTAGCAACTTTTAATCTTAATGCACCTAAAGTTGGAAGAACAACAGAATTCTTATCTGCAACAAATAGTACAACATCGCCTTTTTCTGCACCACAAGTGCTAATAATATTATTAAATTCTTCTTCTGTTAAGAATTTTTTAAAGCCACAAGATGGTTCATCATCTACCCAACGGATAAATGCAAGACCCTTTGCTCCAATACCCTTAACATATTCAGTTAATTTATCTACTTCTTTTCTTGTTAATACAGAAGCAGAGTTCTTTGCTACGATACAACGAACACTACCACCGTTATTAACTGCACCGGAGAATACTCCAAAGCCACAATCCTTAACAACATCGGAAACATCACAAATTTCCATACCGAAACGAACATCAGGCTTATCAGAACCATAACGATTCATAGCATCGGCATATGTCATCTTTTCAAATGGTGTTTCCAAATTTTCACCAAGAATATCCTTAAATAATCTCTTAAACAAACCTTCATTGATTTCCATAATTTCTTCCATAGAAGCAAATGAAAGTTCCATATCAATCTGTGTAAATTCCGGTTGTCTGTCAGCTCTTAAATCTTCATCTCTGAAGCATCTTGCAAGTTGAATATATCTGTCAAAACCGGAAAGCATTAGTAACTGCTTATAAATCTGTGGTGACTGAGGTAGGGCATAAAAGCTACCCTTATGTACTCTTGATGGAACAAGGTAATCTCTTGCACCTTCAGGAGTTGACTTAATTAACATTGGTGTTTCAATTTCAATAAAGCCGTTTTCATAGAAATAGTCACGAGCAACCTTTGCAATCTTGGAACGCATAATAATGTTATCCTGTAAAGGTTTTCTTCTTAAATCTAAGTAACGATACTTTAGTCTGACATCTTCACTTGTTTTACAGTCATCAACAATTTCAAAAGGTGGTGTCTGAGCCTTAGAAAGAACTCTTAAGTCCTCAACAAGTACTTCAATATCACCTGTTTTAATGTCAAGGTTCTTAGAACTTCTTTCCTGAACTACACCTTTTGCACAAAGAACATATTCTGCTCTTGCAGAAAAGGCTTTGTCAAAAATTTCTTTTTCTGTACTTTCATTAAAAGCTAACTGAACAACACCTGTTCTGTCACGCAAGTCAATGAAAATCAACTGTCCTAAATCTCTCTGCTTTGCAACCCAGCCACAAACAACAACTGTTTCACCTACATTGCATTCTCTTAAATCGCCACAATAATGGGTACGGCGAAGTTCTCCCATATATTCTGCCATAATTTTCTCCTACTTCTTACATCTCTGCTATTTTCTTTGTTTCAGCATCAATAAGTACATCCTGAAAATTTGAAACAAAGTCATCTAATGAAACAGTAGTTTTTTCTCCTGTTTCCATATTTTTAATTTCTGCTTTATTTTCTTCAATTTCATTGTCACCAATAACAACTGAGAACTTAGCACCGATTTTGTCAGCAAACTTCATCTGTGGGCGAAGACCTCTGCCAACAATATCACTCTGAGCAAACAGTCCAGACTTTCTGACTTCTTCTACAATTGAGAAAGCCTTTAACTGAGCTTTTTCTCCCATTGATGCAACATATAAGTCACAAGTTTCAGGCTTAGGAATTTCAACACCACTGTTTTCCATTAATAACAGTAGTCTTTCAATACCCATTGCACAACCCAGTGAAGGAGTGTGCTGACCACCTAATTCTTCAATTAAGCCGTCATATCGTCCACCACCACAAACTGTACCTTGTGCACCGATATTATCTGAAACAAATTCAAAAACTGTCTTTGTATAATAATCAAGACCTCTTACGATAGATGGATTAACTTCATACTTAACACCTGCAACATCAAGATAAGACTTAACGCTTTCAAAGTGTTCTTTACATTCGTCACAAAGAAAATCAATCACCTTTGGTGCATCCTTAGCAATACCACTACAAATAGGACTTTTACAGTCAATGATACGCATAGGGTTTCTGTCTAATCTGCCAAGACAAGTTTCACACAATTGGTCTTTATAATTAGAAAAATATTCTTTTAACTTTTTGTGGTACTCTGCTCTACACTTTGGACAACCGATTGAGTTGATTTCAAGTCTGATATTTGATAAACCCAATCTCTCGAAAAGTCCGTTTGCCAGGCAGATAACCTCAGCATCGGCTGCAGGATTTTGTGTACCGAAAACTTCCATACCAAACTGGTGGAATTCTCTTTGACGACCTGCCTGAGGCTTTTCATATCTATAACAAGTAATTAGGTAATATTGCTTTGATGGTAAACCGTCGTTTTGAACACCATGTTCAAGGAACGCTCTGGCTGCACCGGCAGTACCTTCAGGACGAAGTGTAATACTTGCGTCACCCTTAGTTGAAAATGTGTACATTTCTTTTTGAACAACATCAGTTGTTTCACCAACACCTCTTGAGAATAGAGAAGTCTGTTCAAAAACAGGTGTACGAACCTCTTTGTAACCAAAAGACTCAGCCTGCTGACGCATAACATCTTCTACAAATTGCCACTTGTAGACATCCTTAGGCATAATGTCCTCTGTACCTTTAATCTTTCTAATAATATCTCCCATTTCTCTTTCCTTTCAATAGGCATAATTATCCTATACTATATATAAGGTAAATTATTTAACAATATTTCTCCAATCAAGGTCGCCTCTTTCAAGACCATGAATAAGAACTTCTGCTGTAGCAATATTTGTTGCTACAGGGATGTTGTGCATATCACAAAGTCTTAGAAGGTTCATATCATTTGGTTCTGATGGCTTTGGATTTAGTGGGTCTCTGAAAAATAGTAGCATATCAATTTCATTACAAGCTATTCTTGCAGCAATCTGCTGGTCACCACCTTGGCTACCACCAAGGAACTTCTGTACCTCTAGACCTGTTGCTTCTTCAACAAGTTTACCTGTTGTACCTGTAGCACAAATAATATTTCTGCTAAGAATACCACAATAAGCAATACAAAACTGAACCATTAGTTCTTTCTTTTCATCATGAGCAATAAGTGCAATATTCATCGTAAAACCTCCATATATCCTTAAAATACCTTTTCTTATCTATTCTATATATCAAATAAATTTAAAACTTCTTTGGAAAGGCAAGTTGCAAATTCTTACCTGTTAGTCTATCGGCAATTCTATCAAAAACTTCCTTAGAAATAGAATTGTTTAAGTTTGGCTTACCTGTCTGACTAAAGCTAACCAGTCTATAGTCATCCGGTACAACACCGATAAGTTGTGTTTCGCTTTTATCAACAACTTCATCTAAATCTTGATAAACACCAAGTTCCTTAAAGTTTTTAACATTCAGTCTATTGATAACAAGTCTAATATTATCAACATTATGTTTTAGCAATGCTTGTCTAACCTTTACTGCACCTCTAACACTTGTAGGTTCAGGGTTAGTAACAATAATTGCTCTGTCAGCAGGTGTAATTGCTGTTATAAATCCACTACCGATACCGGCAGGGGAGTCAATCAAAATATAGTCATAACTATCCTTAATAGTATCAGTAAACTGTTTCATAACCTGTGGTGAAATCTCGTCATCTGTGTCAATTGGTGCCGGTAACAGATACAAACCCTCAACCGGTTCATACTTATAGATAGCATCCTCTGTAAAACAGTTTCCGGCAATAACATCACTGGTGTCATAGACAAGGTTCTTGTCAAGACCAAGCATTAGGTCAAGACCTCTCATTCCACAGTCACAATCTATTAATAATACTTTTTTTCCTTTATTACACAAAGCCACTGCAAGGTTAACGGTAACAGTTGTTTTACCTGTACCACCCTTACCGGAAGCTAAAACAATAATCTGACTCATAGTACACCTCTAGTACATTCTATCACAAAATCGAAAGATAAACAAATTTTATAGTGTAGAATCTGTCTCTTATACACATCTCCGAGCCCACGAG
>ENA-OYYZ01001288-OYYZ01001288.1-human-gut-metagenome-genome-assembly--contig:-NODE-1288-length-11075-cov-12.192287_pt1 | contig 11075 bp, 6 predicted proteins | sample MGYA00243256_ERZ653463 | MGnify/ENA primary metagenome ERZ653463 (study PRJEB26926, sample SAMN06165173) | human gut metagenome | biome: ENVO:00009003; feature: ENVO:2100002; material: ENVO:00002003... | reverse complement strand
CGTAATTCCTGTGTAACGCAGCATTTATGCAATTCAAATCGAGATTTTCAAAAAACGCAACAACTTAGCTGGAAAAATTTTCCAGTAAAAATCGAAAAGTCATTATGTAAACTACTTTGACGCTGATAGCGGCCAAAAGCCGTTCATAATTCCGTTACAATTTATTCGGTGAAAGCGTTGTCTGTGTTTTTGTGCGTAAAAGGAGCTTCGCCGCCCCTGCGGCGCGGAGGCTGGCGCGGCCACTTGCCCCAGCCACGGTAGGGACGTTTTCTTCTCCCGGGCGGGCGATTATCAAATCGCGCCAAAGCCGCCCGGAGGGCGGCTTTGGGTGGTGTACGGAAATGACAACTGATATCTGTAAAATTTGCGTTTAGATATCGTTAAGAAATCGCCGATTTTCTTGAAACCACAATCGCAGAGTGCTACCATGAAACAACGTAGGGGGCGCGAGGTACAGGCCTCGCGCGACAGGAGGGGAGCTCCCGGGCGGCAGATATCATCTGTTGCCCGGGAGCCTTGCTTTGCTGTGCAGATAAAAAGCCGCCCGAGGGCGGCTTTTTATCCGTGAAGAAATACGTACAAAGCAGAAAGCCCCGGCAGAGCCGGGGCTTGGTGCCCTATGACCGGTTTCAGTTCTCCTCTTCCGCGCGCAGGTAGATCGTCAACAGAGACAACAGCTCTGAAACAGAAGGCTTCTCCGTCAAGTGTCGATGTGCGAGCTCTGACAGCTTCTCCGGCGCCGTGTTCCAGGCAACGTTTGCGGCGCGGCGCAGGCCGCGCTCCACACACTTCCAGTTTGTGTCAAAGCAGCGCGCCACGTCCGGATACACGTGCTTTGTGACCAGCAGAAGCCTGTCCGGCTCCCGCAGCGACAGCCGAAGCGCCTCTGCCATATAAAAATAGCAGACGCTGCTCGGCAACAACCCCAAGCCGCACAATGTGCGGCTCACATCCCCCTTATCCATGGATGCTACGCCACCTCTTTACCGTCTAATTTTTCTGTAATTTTGCGAAAGTCGTTCAGAAGCTCTGCCACCTCATCTTCCTTCAGTATGAGGAGCAAGGCCATCAATGCCGGGGCGGAAAAGCAGAATTTTCCACGTTCCAGGTCGCCGTAGGCCCGCGCCGTGATACGAAGCTTTTCGGCCATTTCTTCCTGTGTAAGCCCACGGCGCTGCCGCAGTTGGCACACATAGCTTGACAGATGCTCCCGCACCGCGTCCTTATACTCCTGCATGGCAAATACCTCCGTTTCCGCTTTATAAGAAGATGATAGCGCAGCGGGAAGTTTACTTCCACGAAGCATACTTCCATTTATTGGCTTTTTTGTCATGAAATAGCGAAAGCGGTACACGGTGCAGCGGGACAACGCAGGGTAAAAAGGGCAAAAACAGGCTGACAAAACTATTGCATTTTTGGAGAAATCGTTGTAAAATACAGATGACAATCCAAGATTGGTAGCTGTAAGGAAGTGCTTCGCGCACGGGCTGAAACTATCACTCGGCGGACGCTTGAGTGTTTCAAACCCTCGGAAACAGGGTTTGGGGCACTTTTTGTTTACCGGGGAGTAGAGCCATATTGGGGAGAACACACGAACACTATCGGAAACAAAGGAGGAATACACATGGTTCTGGTAACAAATGGACGGCTCATTACCCGCGACAGCGAGGGCAAGGGCTACTATGAGCACGGCGCGGTGGCCTACGAGGGCGCCAAGATCGTGGAGGTAGGTGAGGAAGCCGCTCTGCGGGCAAAATATGCCGATGCCGAGATCGTCGACGCCAAGGGCGGCGTCATCATGCCTGCCTTCATCAACGCACACACCCACATCTACTCCGCACTGGCCCGCGGCCTGAGCATCGTGGGCAACAACCCCACCAACTTCTACGAGGTGCTGGACGGCACCTGGTGGGCCATCGACCGCCACCTGATGATGGACGGTACCCGCGCTTCCGCCACCGCGCTGTACATCGACAGCATCAAGCAGGGCGTGACCACCATCTTTGACCACCACGCCAGCTATGGCGAGATCCCCGGTACCCTGTTTACCATCAGCGAGGAGAGCCGCCGCCTGGGTCTGCGCTCCTGCCTGTGCTACGAGGTCAGCGACCGCGACGGCGAGGAGAAGTGCCTGCAGGCCATCAAGGAGAATGCGGACTTCATCACCTACTGCCAGAAGCAGAACGATCCCATGCTGGCGGCCATGTTCGGCGGCCACGCGCTGTTCACCATCAGCGACAAGACCTTTGATCGCATGGTGGAGGCCAACAACGGCCGCACCGGTTATCACATCCACGTGTCCGAGGGTATGAACGACGTGTACGACAGCCTACAGAACTACGGCCGCCGTCCGGTGCAGCGTCTGCAGGACCACGGCATCCTGGGCGAGAAGACCATTCTGGGCCACTGCATCCACGTGAATACCGCCGAGATGGACATTATCCGCGAGACCAACACCATGGTGGTCAACAACCCCGAGTCCAACATGGGCAACGCCATCGGCATCTGCCCGGTGCTGCAGCTGTACAAGCGGGGCATCCTGCTGGGCATGGGCACCGATGCCTACACCAACGATATGCTGGAGTCTCTCAAGGTGGCCCTGTGCTCCCAGCGGAGCCAGAACTGCCTGCCCAACGTGGGTTGGTGCGAGGTCACGGATATGCTGTTCAAGAACAACGCCAAGATCGGCGCACGGTACTTCCCGGACCAGCTGGGTGTGCTGAAGGCCGGCGCGGCGGCGGACATTATCGTCATGGACTACAAGCCGTTCACCCCGTTCAGCGACGAGAACATCGACGGCCACATGATCTTCGGCATGACCGGCCGCCAGTGCCAGACCACCATCGCCGCCGGCAAGGTCCTGATGAAGGACCGCGTGCTGGTGAACATCGACGAGGAGGCGGAGAACGCCCACATTCTCGAGGCCGCCAAGAAGCTGTGGGGCGACCTGAACCACCGGGTGTATTGATAAAATCAACGACAAGGAGGAAGACCCATGTCTGAAAAAATGTATCCGATCCCCTTTAAGTCCCTGATGAACTGGGTGGTCACCGAATATGCCAACTCCGGCGAGATCTTCGGCGTCCGCAAGGCGTACCACGCCACGGGCAAGAGCCTGCCCATCTTCGGCGAGCGCATCGAGACACCCTTTGGCCCCGCCGCCGGCCCCAACAGCCAGCTGGCCCAGAACATCATCGCTGCCTACATGGCCGGCGCACGGTTCTTCGAGGTCAAGACCGTCCAGAAGATGGACGGCGAGGAGCTGGCCGCCTGCGTGCCCCGCCCCTGCATCCTGGCCAATGACGAGGGCTATAACCAGGAGTGGTCCACCGAGCTGACCGTGCCCCAGGCCATGGACGAGTACATCAAGGCGTGGTGCGCCCTGAAGGTGCTGAGCAAGGTATACGGCTTCGGCGATCCCAACGGCTTCGTGTTCAATATGTCCGTGGGCTACGATCTGGAGGGCATCAAGGGCGACAAGGTCAACACCTATATCGAGGGCATGAAGGACGCCACCAAGACCGCCATCTTCGGCGAGTGCAAGGCCGTTCTCAAGGAGCTGTTCCCCGCCGAGAGCGACTATATCGACGCCATTGATCCCCGCGTCAGCCGCAGCGTCACTGTGTCCACCCTGCACGGCTGTCCCCCGGATGAGATCGAGCGCATCGCCAGCTATCTCATCACCGAGAAGCACCTGCACACCTTCGTGAAGTGCAACCCCACCATTCTGGGCTACGAGACCGCCCGCCGCATTCTGGACGGCATGGGCTATGACTATATTGTATTCGACGACCACCACTTCCGCGAGGATCTGCAGTGGGCCGACGCAGTGCCCATGTTCGAGCGTCTGCAGGCGCTGGCCGACAGCAAGGGTCTGGAGTTCGGTCTGAAACTCTCCAACACCTTCCCGGTGGACACCACCCGCGGTGAGCTGCCCAACAACGAGATGTATATGTCCGGCCGCAGCCTGTTCCCCCTGACCATTGAGATGTGCCACCGCATTTCCCGCCAGTTCAAGGGTAAGATGCGTATCTCCTTCGCCGGCGGCGCGGAGTATTTCAACTGCGACAAGCTGTTCGCGGCGGGCATCTGGCCCATCACCGTTGCGACCACCATCCTCAAGCCCGGCGGCTACAACCGCCTGCTCCAGATGGTGGAGAAGGTGGAGCCCATGCCCTACAAGCCCTTTGACGGCACCGACACCCAGGCCATCTGCGACATGAGCACCGCCTCTCACACCGACGTGCACCACGTCAAGCCTATCAAGCCCCTGCCCAGCCGCAAGAGTGAGAAGAACGTGCCCTGGATCGACTGCTTCACCGCGCCCTGCAAGGGCGGCTGCCCCATCGCGCAGGACATCCCCGAGTACATGGAGCTGTGCAATAAGGGCCTGTACGGTCCGGCGCTGAAGCTGATCACCGAGAAAAACCCCCTGCCGTTCCTGACCGGCACCATCTGCGCCCATCGCTGTCAGACCAAGTGCTCCCGCAACTTCTATGACGAGTCCGTCCGCATCCGCGACACCAAGCTGCTGGCCGCCCAGAAGGGCTACAACGCCCTGATGGCCTCCATCAAGCTGCCGGAGCGCGTGGCGGGCAAGAAGGTCGCCATCATCGGCGGCGGCCCCACTGGCATTGCTGCCGCCTATTTCTGCGGCCGCGCCGGTATCGAGACCACCATCTTCGAGCGCGAGAGCTGCCTGGGCGGCGTGCCCCGGCATGTGATCCCCAGCTTCCGTATCGCCAACGAGGCCATTGAGAAGGATATCGCCCTCATGGAGAAGTACGGCGTGGAGGTCAAGTGCGGTGCGCCCGCCCCCTCTGTGGACGAGCTGAAAAAGCAGGGCTACACCCACATTCTGCTGGCCGTGGGTGCCTGGAAGCCCGGCAAGCTGGACATCGCCGGCGATGTGGCCGGCGCCATCCAGTGGATGAAGGGCGTCAAGGCCGGCAACATCGCTGTGGCCGGCAATATCGTGGTCGTGGGCGGCGGCAACACCGCCATGGACGCGGCCCGTCTGGCCAAGCGCAGCGGCGCCGAGAGCGTGACCCTCGTGTACCGCCGTACCCGCAAGTATATGCCCGCCGACGAGCACGAGCTGGCGCTGGCGCTGGCCGACGGCGTGACCTTCGCCGAGCTGGCTGCCCCCGTCAAGCAGGCCGACGGTGTGCTGAAGTGTGAGAAGATGGTGCTGGGCGAGGCCGATGCCTCCGGCCGCCGCAGCCCCGTGGGCAGCGGTGAGTTCTTCACCGTCCCCTGCGACCTGGTGATCTCCGCTGTGGGTGAGCAGGTGGACGACGCACTCATGGCCGCCAACGGCATTGAGCTGGACAAGAAGGGCCGTCCCGCCTTCCAGACCAACGTGGATGGCGTCTACGCCGCCGGCGACGCCAAGCGCGGCCCCGCCACTGTTGTCGAAGGCATCGCCGACGCCGCGGCCTTTGCCGAGGCGGTTATCGGCAAGCCCTATACCTATGACATCCCCGAGCAGGCCTATGTCACTAAGGCGGACGCCGAGGCCAAGAAGGGTATTCTAAAGATGAGTGCGTGCATCTGCTGCGAGGGCGACCGCTGCCTGCAGTGCGCCACCGTCTGCGAAAACTGCGTGGACTCCTGCCCCAACCGCGCCAATGTGGCCATCCGCATGGCCGACGGCAGCCACCAGATCGTCCACGTGGACAAGATGTGCAACGAGTGCGGCAACTGCACCCAGTTCTGCCCGTACAGCTCCGAGCCCTGCCACGACAAGTTCACCCTGTTCCAGACCGCCGAGGACATGGTGGACAGCCACAATGCCGGTGTCCTGTTCCTGGGCGGCGACAAGGTCCGCGTCCGTACCTTCGGCGAGCCGAAGGACTATGACCTGTCCGGCAAAAACGACCTGCCCGTCGATCTGGAGAAACTGATCGTCACCCTGCGCGACAAGTACAGCTACCTGTATCTGTAACGTATATCCGCCCCGGTGTCAACCGGGAAATGCAAAAAAGAACCGCCCTCCGGCGGTTCTTTTTGCGGTTGTCTTCCCCCTGGGGGTGGTTTCAAAAGGAGAGGGCCGGAGCCCCCTCCTTTGTCGCTTCAAGGGGATAGGATTCTTAAGGAAAGGGGGAAATTCGAAATCCCCCTTTCCTTAAGTGGCGTTCTTTGGCTACTTTCTTTCGACATGGAAAGAAAGTAGTTTGCGCCCGGGGGCGCAACACGCTTCCCCGCCGGAGGCAAAAAAAGAAACACCCCGCAGAAAAGCAGCATTTACTATCCCTCCCGCGGCAGCGGGAGGGATAATTAAACACAAAAAGAGAAAGGCCCAATGGGCCTTTCTCTTTTTTGAGTTTAATTAGAACTCCTTTTTCTTGCCGATGACGACGGCGGAGCCGGCGACGGAGGTCAGAGCCATACCGACGTACATAGCGATACCAGCGTCAAAGGTCTTGGGGGAGGTGTTCTTGTCAGTGGAAGGAGTGGTGGTCTTACCAGCCTCAACCAGATACAGAGTAGCATTGTCGCGCAGGATGTTCTTCAGCAGAATGCCGTGCTCGTTAGCATAGGAAGCAACGGTGGCAGCATCATAGGAGTAGAACTCGGACTTCAGATCACCAGTATCAACGGTGGGGCCGATGACATAGCGGTTGCCGCAAATAGCGCACTTGTACACATCAGACTTCGCAGTGCCATAGGTGGTACCGTCCTTGACCAGAACATGACCAGCCTTCAAGGCGTAATCAACCTGATCAGCGGCAGTGCCGGCAGCATAGTATGCAACAACATTGCTGGACTTGGTGCCGAAGAAATACTTGGTGGCAGGCTCAGCAATTTTATCAGCATCCTTAGTCTGCTTGGCATTGTAAGCAACAACGTCACTCACCAGGACATAAGAAGCGGTGCCAGCGACATTGCTGTACACATTGAACAGAGAACCAGCGTCAGTGCAGGTGGCGGCAACGGCGTTCTTGTCCAGAACCAGCTTGGTGGTCTTGTCGTAGCCAGCGTCAATAACGGCCTTCTCATTGTTGGTAATCTGGACAAACTTTGCCATGTCGGCGTTCCAGACATAATACAGGCCCTCGTTATCAGCGGTCCAATAGGTGCCACCGGTCAGGTTGGCGGGGGTGGTCTTCGTGGCAGTCAGGGCCTTCCCGGTGTTGTTCCAAGTCACAGCGGCAGCCACAGTGTCACCAGTGACAGCGTTGGCAACAGCGGTCTTCTCGGTGATTTCCGTAGCGAACGCCACGGTGCACAGTGCCAGAGCCATGACCATGGCCAGCACAGTTGCAATGATCTTCTTCATGTTTGTTTCCTCCATAAAAATTTGTTTGTGTCGGACTTGACCTCGCCACTCTCGCCAGCGTTTACAACGTAAACATCATTATGTTGTAGACCGCAGGCCCGAACAACTCGGCTTCGCCTTTCACGGTTGTAAGTATACCACATCCCGCAGATAAATCAAGGCGTTTTGGCCGGTGATTTGCAAAAAAACTCGTAAAAAATTATTAAAAAAGATTTACATTTTCCGAAACGTTGCGATTTCCATGAAAAACAGCACATTTTCGGAACTTTTATGACTGTTCTGGTTCGGCGTCCGGGGGTGCGTAAAACACGAAAAAACGCGCTTTGTATGCGATATTCGGTATTTTGCTGGTGTGTATGTACGTTACAGCACAAATACGCTGGGAAAAAATGGGAAAACTTTGAGACGCGAAAGCGCGCAAGGCGGACATTTGTTCACAATTTGTGCGCGTTTTGCGGACGTGTGCATGGTTTTGCAGAATGTAAAGGGGTTGGGGTTGTTTTGCGGCGCTTGACAAATCGCGGAGAGGGGTTATAATAAGAGATGAAAAGGGGACGCCGCGACAGGCGGTTGACCCCGTTGCGTGAGAAGTTTAGATGAGTTTCAGCAACTCAAAGAAACCGTCACTTGGCAGAGTGGCGGTTTCTGCTTTTGAGTTTCTGTATCCGTATCGAGACCGAATGGCCCAGAATATGGAACGTAAACACAAAAAACATTGCGTCACCCCCTTTCGGGGTCGTGACTGACCGCCCGCCTATGTATGCAGCGTCCTTGTGACGGAGTATACACCGCGGGGCGGTGTTTGTCAAATTTCGGGGAACGGCGGCGCTTGACAAATCGCGGGGATAGGGTATAATAGGAGATGAAAAGGGGACGCCGCGACAGGCGGTTGACCCCGTTTGGTTGAGAGTTTATTTTGGGCTATGTCAGCCCGCAAAAACCGTCACCGGCCAGGGTGGCGGTTTTTGCTTTTGAGTTTCTGTATCCGTATCGAGACCGAGTGGCCCAGAATATGGAACGTAACTACAAAATACATTGCGTCACCCCCTTTCGGGGTCGTGACTAACCGCCCGCCTATGTATGCAGCGTCCTTGTGACGAAGTATACACCGCGGGGCGGCGTTTGTCAAATTTCGGGGAACGGCGGCGCTTGACAAATCGCGGGGATAGGGTATAATAGGAGATGAAAAGGGGACGCTGCGACAGGCGGTCAGTCCCGGTTATGTGAAAATTTCATCGGGTCTTGCGGCCCACAGAAACCGTCACTTGGCCGAGTGGCGGTTTCTGCTTTTCAGCTTTTGGATCCGTATCGAGACTGAATAGCCTAAGATATGGAACGTCAGCGTCCAAAACATACTGTCCCACCTCCCTTCGAGAGGAGGTGACTGACCGCCCGCCTATGTATGCAGCGTCCTTGTGCTGTATTATATATGGTGGGCGATTTTTTGTCAAATTCAGTTGTCAAGGTGCATCTTTTCCACCAAGGGGGACAATAAGGGCGGGAGGCGCGGTTTACAGCACCAGGCGCATACGCTCGAGACAGCGGCGGTGCTCGGCGCTGGTGGTGCGGATGTAGATACGGGTGGTGTTGATGCTGCTGTGGCCCAGCAGGTCGGCCAGCTTGGCCAGGTCCTTGTTCAGCCGGTAGAACGTGCGGGCGAACAGGTGGCGGAAGTTGTGGGGAAACACTTTTTTGTCGGAGACGCCGGCGGCGCGGCACAGGGCCTTCATCTCGCGCCAGATGTTGCTGCGGTCCAGGGGTGCGCCGCTGCGGGTGACGAACACCGGGCCGAAGGCGATGCGGTGCTGCTTCATATAGCGCAGAAGCTTCTTTTGCAGGCGGGTGGGGATGAGCACGCGGCGGGATTTGCCCTTGCACCGCACCACGGCTACGCCGCGGCGGGCAGCCTCGGCGGTGATGGCGGGCAGCTCGCTGACGCGGATGCCGGTGGCGCAGATGGTCTGCAGCACCAGCGCCAGGCGGGCGCGGCCCGTCTCCCGGGCGGTACGGACCAGATCGGCGTACTCCTGGGCGGTGATCTCGCGTTCCTCGGGGCTGTACGCCTGGTACTGGATCCGCAGGCGGTGAACGCGGCAGTCCTCGCGGGCGATCATGCGGAGAAAACGGTTCAGCGCGGCCAGGATGGAGTTGACGCTGCCGGCGGCGTAGTGGCGCATAAGGTCGGCCTTGTAGTCCAGCATGGCGTCGCGCTCCAGCGGCGTGTCGCCCAACCACAGGGCGAAGCGCTGGATGTCGCGGAGGTATTTGTTCAGGGTGGCGGCGGATTTCTCCTCGTTTTTCAGCAGGGCGCGAAACTGCGTCAGCTGGTCGGTTGTGATGGTCATGGCGGGCCTCCAATATGTATAATAGGTGTATTATAAGGCCTGCGCGCTGTTTTGTAAGCGTTTTTTGGAAAATACTGGGTGAAAATGTGGAAGTGGACTTCCTCTGCACCGGGATGGCCTGTCTACCGCCGAAGAGCACGCGCAGAATACAGCCGCCGGGGGGTAAAACAAGTGAAGGCACTTTACGTCAGAATGCAGGAACTCTCTTTAGTGAAATAAATTGTAAACAAATCGCGAACGGGATAGGCGAGAAATGTGGTGGCCCTGCCGGACACGAAATTGGTGAGGAAAACCGGGAGATTTCCGGAAAACGGAACGCTCTCCGCCCCTGCAGGGGTGGGGAGCGTATTTCGGTTTTGGTAAATTATGGGAGAAATGCGCCGTAAAAATTTTTACAACATAATGATGTTTACGTTGTAAACACTGTCTCGGAGGATGAAGCAGAACCGGACACAAACAAATTTTTATGGAGGAAACAAACATGAAGAAGATCATTGCAACTGTGCTGGCCATGGTCATGGCTCTGGCACTGTGCACCACCGCTTTCGCGGCGACCCACACTCTGGCGGACAATATGCAGCTCGTGAATAGCAACGCTAATGCGGTGTCCTTTATCGAGAGTGCTGACGCCGGCTATTGGATGGACTCTGCTGCCGACAAGTGGAACAACACTGGCAAGACCATCGTTAAGGTTGCTGGTGCTAACACTGGCGATTTCTATTGGTCTGCCGTCGACTCTAACCAGGCCGATCTGGACATCTATTATGTCTGGAACAAGGACACCAAGAAGTTCGATCAGATCACCGTTGCTGAGCAGGCTGTTATTGCTGCTGGTTATACCAAGCAGAATCTGATTGTCAGCGAGATCGTTGCTGCTGCTACCTGCGCAGATAACGGCTACAAGGTTACCGTTTACACCGACCTGAATGAGAGCGCGACTTATGTAAAGGCTGATGATGTCAAGGCTTACAACGACAAGCAGACTGTAGAAGCTAACAAGATCACTGTTCCCGCTAGCGTCGTGTATTTCGGCTCTACTTCTACCGCTGCGATTGGTTACTACAATACTAATGCGCTGGGCGGCACCCACGTCCTGAACAAGGGTCACATTCTGGTCAAGGATGGCACCACCTATGGTACTGCTAAGCTGGATGTTTACAAGTGCGCTCTGTGCGGTGCTCGTTTTGTCACCGTTCGCAACTCCGAGACTGGTGCTCTGAAGAACGAGTACTATGATTACAACAACGCTGCCGAGGTCGCCGCTTATGCTAACGCTAACGGCGTTGTCAGCAGCAAGTTGCTGAAGAACGCTGCTACCCTGTATCTGGTCGAGGCTGGCAAGACCACCGGTACCACCACCGACACCAACAAGTCCCCCAAGACCTTTGACGCCGGTATCGCTATGTACGTCGGTATGGCTCTGACCTCCGTCGCCGGCTCCGCCGTCG
>ENA-OYYZ01001281-OYYZ01001281.1-human-gut-metagenome-genome-assembly--contig:-NODE-1281-length-11100-cov-6.687008_pt1 | contig 11100 bp, 7 predicted proteins | sample MGYA00243256_ERZ653463 | MGnify/ENA primary metagenome ERZ653463 (study PRJEB26926, sample SAMN06165173) | human gut metagenome | biome: ENVO:00009003; feature: ENVO:2100002; material: ENVO:00002003... | reverse complement strand
GCGTAAGATCGTCGGCAGCGTCAGATGTGTATAAGAGACAGATTTAATTTATTGTAATTAGGGAAAATCCAATATCAATCGATTGATAGAAAGAGTGATTTTATATGAACATATGGCTAAAGTTAAGGAAAACAGCTGCAATTACACTATGTGAATTACTTGCAATTGCTACAATTTTTACAGGCTGTGCCTCCGCTGATTTATCCGGCACTGAAGGTGCCGGGCATGCCGCAGGAGCTGTAGTGGCAGGTGAGGATTCTTCCGGTGCTTTAGGCAGCAAGGATAACGCGGATGGGCCACAGGAGGATCTTGTAAACAACAATTCCTACGTTTCCATCGATGCTATTCCGGCATATGATGGCAAGGCATATGTGGCTGTCAACAATAATGAGCCTTTTTTTACGGACAGCGATATGACTACCACTGCTTTTGAAAATTACAGTGATTTGGATTCACTTGGCAGATGCGGTGTGGCTTATGCCAATATCTGCAGAGATATCATGCCGACTGAGGAGCGTGGCAAGATAGGCATGATAAAGCCATCAGGCTGGCATACGGTGAAGTATGATGTGATAAAGGACAGGTATTTATATAATCGCTGTCATCTTATTGGCTATCAGCTTGCCGGCGAGAATGCCAATCCGAAGAATCTTATTACCGGTACGAGATACCTGAATGTGGAGGGCATGCTGCCGTTTGAGAATCTGGTAGCGGATTATGTAAACAATACAGGAAATCATGTGCTTTACAGAGTGACTCCGATGTTCTCGGGCAGCAATCTAGTTGCAAACGGCGTTCTCATAGAGGCAAAGTCGGTTGAGGATAACGGTGGCGGCATACTTTTTAATGTATATTGCTATAATGTGCAGCCCGGAGTCGGAATAAACTATGAGAATGGTGACAGCTGGCTGGATGGCACCACTCCGCAGAAGCAGAGCGCTCAGACGGATACACCGCAGAATGAAGGTTCGCAGAGCAGCGCTGGAAGCGGGGCAGGAGAATCCGGCTCTTCAGGCAGTACAACAGGAAGTGCATCATCAGGTTCAGACAGCTCAGCAGCAGAAAATAGCGCTGCAGATTCCTCAAACAGCGAGACTATGGTTCATATCACAGCAACCGGCAAGAAATATCACCGTGCGGGCTGTCGGACCTTGAAAAAGAGTGACACAGAGGTAACGCTTGATGAAGCAAAATCCATGGGCTTGTCACCGTGCGGCATCTGCAATCCGCCACAGTAGATGTGCATTAGCATTTGCAATCCGCCACAGTAGATGTGCATTAGCATTTGTAATTCACCGCAGTAGATGTGCATTAGCATTTGCAATCCACCTCAGTAGAAGCACATTAACATCTGAAATTTTCCACAGTAGACGAACATTAGCATTTGTAACCTTTCACAGCAGATGTACGTTATTTCAGCAGTGCACAAGGTTTATTGAAGTAACTTGAAAGTAACCCGGTATATGAAAATACTGTCACAGAGTAAGGGCTGCAAGTCACGGCACCGTTAGGGCATACGCATATGCATTTGATTGAGCGAATAGCGAAGCCGCTTAGATACTGTAGGATTATGCACATGAAGCACAGAAATGACTTGCCATGGAGGGCAAGTCAAGGAGAACCGCGCCACGGAAGGCGCGTTTCGACGGTTTCGTCAAGCATAGAAGAATAAAAAGCATAATCCGTACAGTATCTTAGCGGCAAAGCGTAGCGAAAGCAAAGCATATACGTATGCCCTAACGGTGCCGTGGCTTGCAGCCCGTATAATTGCCATAAACCCTTGACGATTGCAAAACCGAAAAGTATAATAGAATAGCTAATGAATTCAATATTTTAATATAGATGGAGGAAACCAAATGGCACTGAGCAAAAAGCCGGTCAACGGCATGAAGGATATACTACCTGCAGAGATGGAAATCCGTGATTATGTGACAAGCGTGATCAAGGATACATATAGAAGCTTCGGATTTACACCGATAGAGACACCATGCATGGAGAATATAGCGAATCTCACAAGCAAGCAGGGCGGAGAAAATGAGAAGCTGATCTTCAAGGTAATGAAGAGAGGCGAGAAGCTGAATCTGGAGACAGCAAAGGAAGAATCGGATGTAGTAGACTTTGGAATGCGCTATGACCTTACAGTGCCACTTTCAAGATATTATTCAAACAATGCCAACAACCTGCCATCGCCGTTTAAGGCACTTCAGATGGGCAGTGTGTGGAGAGCAGACAGACCTCAGAGAGGCCGCTACAGACAGTTTACACAGTGTGATATAGATATACTCGGAGAGCCAAGCAATCTGGCAGAGATAGAGCTGATTACAGCAACCACTACCACAATCGGCAGACTCGGCTTCGAGAACTTTGAGATAAGAATCAACGAGAGAAGAATCCTAAAGGCAATGGCTGCTTACAGTGGTTTCGCTGAGGAGGACTACGACAGCGTATTTATCACACTCGATAAGATGGACAAGATAGGAGTGGAAGGTGTTGCAAGTGAGCTTGCACAGGATGGCTATCCACAGGAAAATATTGACAAATATCTTGATTTGTTTAAGCTTTTGGAGCAGACAAGGGATGTCACTGAGGGTGTAAATATACTTTCAGAAAAGCTTGGTGAATATTTAGACGAAGAAGTGGTTACAAATATGACAGAGATAGCTACGGCCGTTAATGCCACAAAGGGAGCAAAGTTTGAGCTCGTATTTGACCCTACACTTGTTCGTGGAATGAGCTACTACACAGGAACTATTTTTGAGATATCAATGCCTGAGCTTGGCGCAGCCTGTGGCGGTGGCGGACGATATGACAAGATGATTGGAAAGTTCACCGGAAATGATGTACCGGCCTGTGGTTTTTCAATCGGTTTTGAGAGAATTATCCTGCTTCTCATGGAGAGCGGCTTCAAGATTCCTGAGAGTCCAAAGAAGGTGGCTTATCTGGTTGAGAAGAAATATCCGGCAGACAAGCTTGTTGATGTCATGAACCAGGCAAAAGACGCAAGAGCAAACGGACAGCAGGTGCTTGTTGTGCGCATGAACAAGAACAAGAAATTCCAGAAGGAGCAGCTTATGAAAGAGGGCTACGAGGAGTTTGTTGAGTTCTTTAACAGATAGGAATCTGATAAGCAGCAGATTAGCTGTGTAGCAGCGGTACCAAACAGTTATTAGAATAAATATATAGTAGAAATATAAGGAGTATAAAATGGCAGAATCAATGCAGGGCTTACATAGAAGCCATAGATGTACAGAGGTATCAAATGCCAATATCGGTGAGAAGGTCACCGTGATGGGCTGGGTACAGAAGAGAAGAAATTTAGGAAGTCTCATTTTCGTAGATTTAAGAGACAGAAGCGGAATACTTCAGATAGTATTCGGCGAGGAAAATGTAGGTGCAGAGGGCTTTGAAAAGGCAGGCACCTTAAGAAGTGAGTTCGTCATCGCAGTTGAGGGAACTGTACAGAAGAGAACAGCTGCTGTCAATGAGAACTTAAAGACAGGTGATATCGAGGTTATCGCTACATCAATCAGAGTGCTTTCAGAGGCACAGACACCTCCGTTCCAGATTGAGGAGAATTCAAAGACCAGCGAGGACATCAGACTTAAATACCGTTATCTGGATCTTCGCCGTCCTGATATCCAGAGAAATCTCATGCTCAGAAGCAATGTGCTTCGCGTGATGCGTGACTTTATGGCAAACGAGGGATTTTTGGAGATAGAGACACCAATCCTTTGCAAGTCTACACCGGAGGGCGCCAGAGACTATCTCGTGCCAAGCCGTATACACCACGGACATTTTTACGCGCTCCCTCAGTCACCACAGCTCTTTAAGCAGCTTCTGATGGCTTCAGGCTATGACAGATATTTCCAGATTGCACGATGCTTCCGTGACGAGGATCTGCGTGCAGACAGACAGCCTGAGTTTACACAGGCAGATATGGAGCTTTCATTTGTAGATATCGATGATGTAATCGAGGTAAATGAGAGACTGTTAAAGCACCTTTTTAAAGAGGTTATTAATGTGGATGTTGAGATTCCGTTTAAGCGTATGCCTTGGCAGGAGGCTATGGACAGATTTGGTTCTGACAAGCCTGATACACGTTTTGGTATGGAGCTTTGCGATGTTTCGGAAGTGGTAAAGGACTGTGGCTTTGGAGTATTCACAGGAGCTCTTGAAAACGGTGGCTCTGTCCGCGGTATCAATGTAGAGGGACAGGCAAAGATGCCTCGTAAGAAGATTGACAAGCTTGTAGAGCACGCAAAGGGCTGTGGAGCAAAGGGACTTGCTTATCTGTGCATCAATGAGGATGGCACATACAAGTCATCATTTGCCAAGTTTATGACAGAAGCTGAGCTTGATGCACTTGTTGCAAAGATGAACGGAAAGCCGGGAGATTTACTCCTTTTCGCAGCAGACAAGAATAAAATCGTATGGAATGTACTTGGAGCGCTTCGTCTCATGCTCGGAGCTGAGCTTGGCCTGATTGATGAGAACAAGTACAATTTCCTCTGGGTAACAGAGTTCCCACTCCTTGAGTGGTCTGATGAGGAAAACAGATTTATGGCAATGCATCATCCATTCACTATGCCTATGGAGGAGGATTGGGACAAGATAGACTCAGATCCGGGCGCAGTTCGTGCAAAGGCATATGATATCGTACTCAATGGTACAGAGCTCGGTGGAGGCTCAGTGCGTATCCATCAGGATGACATCCAGGAGAAGATGTTTGAGGTGCTTGGTTTCACAAAGGAGCGTGCACATGAGCAGTTTGGATTCCTGCTTGATGCATTCTCATATGGTGTACCGCCACACGCAGGACTTGCCTTCGGTGTTGACCGTATCTGCATGCATATGCTGCATACAGACAATATCAAGGAGGTTATTGCATTCCCTAAGGTAAAGGACGCTTCGGACCTCATGTCAGAGGCACCTGGAACTGTAGATCCAAAGCAGCTTGAGGAGCTTGGAATAGCTATAGCTGCAGAGGAAGATGAGGAATAACACTATAATATGAATTTGAAAAAAAATATTTTCAATGCGATTACCATAATACTGCTCGCCGCACTTATTGCGGGGGCAGTATTGCTTAATAACAGGATAAAAAAGCTCGAGACACAGATGTCATACACCTCAGACAACACATCGGTGATACTTTCCGATGTGCAGACCATGCAGGATAATATCAAGTCCACCCTTGAGGAGGAGGCCAGCCTCATAACAGACTGGGACATTTCCTTAAAAAGCGCAGACTTTACCGATATGACATACACAGTCTCTGTCTCGGTGGTGCCAAAGGAGTACACAGAGGATACAAAAACCAGTATATTTTTCGGTACAAACGAGATACCGCTCGAGCTAGACGGCATCAAGTATACGGGCGAGGCCACACTTCCACTGTCTGAGGACTATGCAGGCAATGTGACATTTCTGTTTGTTGACGGAAATAAGAGAAGCACAGAGGTGCTCGATGAGTTTGAAGGTGTGACATCAGTGTTTAAAAATGTAGCATCCGGCATACTTGCCGATAAACCAACTTTTGACAATGGCAGCATAAAGCTTGGCACAGATGTAGATGTAGCAGTCATGGGAAATGATTACTTTGACTTTAACAGTGTGCAGCTCGTGGTTGCAAGCTCAGATACAGAACTAAAGACTTACGATATCCGACAGCTGTTGGCAGAAAACGGCACAGACAGTGCAGACACAGACTCCATCACATCCGCCTTAAGCCGGAAGGATGATGCCCAAAAAGATGGCTCAAAGAATAACACTGAAAATGATACCTCTGATGCCTCAAAAGAGGACGACGGTAAGCTCCATAGCCTCGAAGGCACAGTCAAAATCGAAGACTTAATCCCTGTCACAGCCGCAAGCAATATCAAAATATATGTCAAAGCAGTATCGGCACAGGGCTACACCTTCACATATGACCTGTTCGATGGTACCGTAAATCAGGACGTCACAGACTTTGAAACCACAGCCGATATATCCAGCGGCGACTACACAGTAACCGACCCGGCCGGCAGCAAATATGAACCGTAAAATATGATATAAGCGTAATTATTTAAAATCAGTTTTTCTTGTGTTTTCAAGGCGGCTCAGAATATTTATAAACAATATATAACTATTAAATAAGCTCATTTCGCATAAGTGAAATGAGCTTTAAATTTTAAGAAGAAAAAAGTGCCGGACAAAATTTCACGCCAGTGAAATAAGTCCGGCACTGCCAGAATGCAAGGCAGCAAAGCGCCTCGCTCATAAACCTGAATTAGCCGGAGAGTACACGGTGTGTTCCGAAGAAAAATGTGAACTGCCGCGGAGTTCCATAAAGTAAAAAAGAAAGAAAATGTAAATAAAACCGTAATCTGCCCGGACAAACAACCGCGGCTGACTTCACATTTTTCTGAGGAATATACTGTGTGCTATGCCGGTAGCCTCACAACCTAAAAAGCGAGGCGCCCACCACACCTATCATATGATGAGCTGCGCCTCACCCTTCTTTTTTGCTGAGCGGCAGCGTAAATATAAACTCAGTTCCCACACCCTCAGTGCTTATCACATTTATATTCTCACCATGCGCCTGCACAATTTCTTTAACTATAGAAAGGCCAAGTCCCGTACCGCGCTTATCCTTTCCGCGGGATAAATCACTCTTGTAGAAGCGTTCCCAGATCTTTGAAAGGCTGTCCTTCGGTATACCGATACCGTGATCCTTTACTGATATAAACACCTTTTCATTTCTGATACTCGTCTCAATCTTGATACTCGAATCATTATTTGAAAACTTCACAGCGTTGTCAATCAGGTTGTAAAGAATCTGCTGGATTTTGACCATATCACCGCGCACGAAAAGCTCTTTTCCGGTGAGCAGCAGGTCAAAGCTTAAGCCCTTTTCACTGCATTTACCCTCGAAGGTAAGGATTGTCGTGCGGATCATTGTATTGATGTCAAAATCAGCAATATCCAGGTGTATGCCGTGATGACCGAACTGGTTCAGATCGATAAGACTCTTGGTGAGCTTATTAAGCCTCTCCGTCTCAAAAAGTATGATATTTAAATACTTATCCTGCATCTCAACAGGGATTGTTCCGTCCAGCATAGCCTCCACGTAGCCCTTTATCGAGGTAAGAGGGGAGCGGAAGTCGTGTGACACGTTGGAAACAAACTTGCGCTGATCCTCCTCAAGAGTATCTAGCTCCGTTGCCATGTAGTTGAGTGTGTTTGCCAGATAGCCGATTTCGTCGTTGGAATGTACATCAATCTGGGCAGTGAAATCGCCCTTTGCATACTTCTTTGCGGTCTTTGTGATTCGTGTGATTGGCTGGTAAATGGAGCGGCTCATCATGACAAGCATAATAAATGCCACTGCAAAAATGAGCGCTACAGTGTAAAAGGAGATATTCATAAAACCGTTTACACCTGCCGTGATATGGCTCATTGTCTTGTGAATGACTATGTAGCCGATATTCTGGTACGAGACATTTACCGGGGAAAATACGGACAGCATCTTATGTTTGAAGCAACCGTAAAAATCTCCAATCATATAGTTGTTGCTGCCAAAATCGGTGACATCAAAGCCATTTATCACTACAGGCTTAGAACTGTCATTTTGGGTATCAATGCCTATTGACGGATCATCTGAGTCCATGAGCAGCTCACCGTCAGGGCTGACCACCCATACCTTGGCATCCATATAGTCGGCTACGATTTTCATGTGATTCTGGAAATCGCTAAGCGACATGGATGAGCCAAAGTATTCGGCGGCGTAATCACCTGCAATGATGGATGCTTCCCTGTAGAGATTGGATGCCTCCTGCTTTTCAATATAGTCTGTGGTGAGATGCTGTGTAAAGGTGCATATAATGAAAAAAGCGATGACACCGTAAATCAGATAGCTGATTAACAGCTTAGCGTAGATGGTGTGCTTCATTATTATTTTACCTCAAATTTGTATCCGATGCCCCAGACAGTTGCGATGCGCCAGGTTGGCTTGTCCTTGATTTTCTCGCGGAGACGCTTTACATGCACATCGACAGTGCGGGTGTCGCCGACATATTCATAGCCCCATATGTTGTCCAGAAGCTGCTCCCTTGTAAACACCTGATTTGGAGATGAGGCAAGAAAATATAATAGCTCAAGCTCCTTTGGCGGCATATCAATCTGCTGTCCGTCATAAGTGACAGAGTAGTTGGACAGATTTACAATAAGCCCCGGGTACTCCACACACTTGATATCTACGGAAGCATAGGCTTCCGGCTTTGCAGGCTGGAAACGTCTGAGCACGGCCTTGACTCTTGCAACAAGCTCCTTTGAGTCAAAGGGCTTGAGTATATAGTCGTCGGCGCCAAGCTCCAGGCCTAAAACCTTGTCAAATACCTCGCCCTTTGCGGAGAGCATGATAATCGGCACATCGGACTTTGCACGTATCTCACGGCATACCTGATAGCCGTCTATGCCCGGAAGCATGAGGTCCAAAAGAAGCATGTTTGGCTTGTAGTGCTCAAATGCGATAAGCGCCTGCTCACCGTCATTTACGATTTTGGTGTCATAGCATTCCTTGGTCAGATATAGAGATATAAGCTCTGCTATATTGTTGTCGTCGTCTACTATCAGTATTTTCTGTTTAACAGCCATTTCTAATCTCCTTCTTAAAAATTATTTATATTCCGTAAAAGTACATTGTCGTTATTTAAAGGTTGCGATGGTTACTCCGGCATCGCCCTCACCAAACTCACCGAGATGGTATTCCGCAATAGTTTTTGTCCTCTTAAGGAGTCCATGCACAGCCTTTCGCAGAGCACCGGTGCCTTTTCCGTGGACAATGCGCACTGATGAAAGATGAGCGATATATGCGTCGTCTAGGTATTTATCCAAGAGAGCAAGCGCCTCATCCGTAGTCTTTCCTATCAGGTTGATTTCTGATGAAACTGACATTGACTTGCTCATCTTTATCTTGCTTCCGCTGCCGCCGTACTTCTTGGCAGGAGAGACATCGTCGTTTAAGAGCACGAGGTCATTAATATTAACCAGCGAGCGCAGTATACCCATCTGCACATACAAATCCCCCTTGGCGTTTGGCAGAGTGTGGACAGTTCCCTTCAGATTGAGGGAGAGCACAAGCACAGAATCACCGATGCGCAGCTTCTTAGGCGCCTTGTGATTTGCCTTGGCAGTGTTTTTCTTGATGTCTGACAGCTTCTTTTCCTTGTCATTCATCTTGTCACGAAGGGCAGAGCGTTCCTTTTCCATCTGGCTCATAGGAGCCTGTCCCTGTCCGTATTTGTTGAAATTGCGGATGGTTTTGTCGGCGAGCTCCTTTGCATCCTGCAGTATCTTGTAGGCTTCCTCATTTGCCTCGCGTAAAATCTTGTCTTTGCTCTTGTCTATGCGCTCGTTTTTCTCTTCGAGCTGTTTCTTGAGCTTTTCAATCTCGGCCTTGTAGCTGTTGATTTCAAGCTGTTCCTTTTCGATAGTCTGTCGCTGTGACTCGAGGCTTGCAATCAGATCCTCAAAATCAAGGTCGTTATCATTAATTCTGCTTTTTGCATCCTCGATGATGTTTTCGTCCAGACCAAGCTTTGATGAGATTGCAAATGCGTTACTCTTTCCAGGAATACCGATTAACAGGCGGTAGGTAGGGCTTAAAGTCTCCACATTGAACTCACAGCAGGCATTTTCCACACCGTCTGTGGAAAGCGCATATACCTTCAGCTCACTGTAGTGTGTGGTGGCCATGGTGATGGCACCATACTGGTGCAGTCTGTTTAAAATTGAGATGGCAAGTGCCGCACCCTCTGTCGGGTCGGTTCCCGAGCAGAGCTCATCGAACAGGCAAAGGCTTCTGTCATCGGCTTTTTCAAGAATTTTTACGATATTGGTCATGTGAGACGAGAAGGTACTGAGACTTTGTTCAATACTCTGCTCATCGCCTATATCCGCAAAGACATCTTCAAAGATGGCGAGCTTTGACCTGTCAGCCGCAGGAATGTGAAGACCTGCCTGACCCATGAGAGTCAAAAGTCCGACAGTCTTTAGTGAAACCGTCTTACCACCGGTATTTGGTCCGGTGATGATGAGCTGCTTATAGTCCTCGCCGAGCCGTACATCTATAGGGACCACCTTTTTAGCATCCAAAAGCGGATGACGGCCCTTTCTGATATTGATATGCCCATCGGTGTTGAAATCCGGTGCCACACCGTTATATGATTTAGCCAGATTTGCCTTTGCAAAAATGAAGTCAAGCTCTGAAAGAATCTCATAGTCCTGCTCCAAGGCAGCCGCATTCATGGCAACCTTGTCGCTGAGCGCTGCAAGGATTTTTTCAATCTCCTCCTGCTCCTTTATGAAAAGCTCCTTGAGCTCGTTATTCAAATTGACGACAGCCATCGGCTCGATAAAAAGGGTAGAGCCGGTAGATGACTGGTCGTGCATCATGCCGGGTACATTGCCCTTTGCCTCAGCCTTTACAGGCAGACAATATCTGCCGTCGCGCATGGTCACAACCGCATCCTGCAGATATGTCCTCGTTGTGCTGTTGTTCATGAGCTTGGTGAGTTGCGCATGGATTCTGTCGTTCATGCCGCGTATGCTCTTTCTTATCTTAAAAAGCTCAGGACTCGCATCATCGGCAATCTCTTCCTCAGATAAAATGCATCTCTTAATCTCATCGCAGAGCGCAGAAACCGGTTCAATCCCTGCAAACAGACCGGAGAGAGAATCCTGCTTCTCATTATCCATGGCGCTTCTGCCATAAGCCTTCACGCGCTTTGCAACCTCCAAAAGACTGCAGATGCGAAGAAGCTCGGTCGTATTCAGTGCACCACCGATATCAAGCCTCTTTAGGGAAGCATGTACATTGTGTATGCCAACGAAGGACACTCCGCTGTCCTTGTACAGGCGGCTTAGTGCATCGGCAGTGGTGGTCTGCAGATGTCTGATTTCGTATAAATCGGTGATAGGCTCAAGCGAAAGACACCGCTTCTTTGTCTCATCACATGCTGCGTAGCTGCTTAGCATGGTGAGGATTTTGTTATATTCCAATGTTTTGTAAACTTTTTTATCTGTCTCTTATACACATCTCCGAGCCCACGAGACAGGCAG
>ENA-OYYZ01001273-OYYZ01001273.1-human-gut-metagenome-genome-assembly--contig:-NODE-1273-length-11140-cov-4.908796_pt1 | contig 11140 bp, 9 predicted proteins | sample MGYA00243256_ERZ653463 | MGnify/ENA primary metagenome ERZ653463 (study PRJEB26926, sample SAMN06165173) | human gut metagenome | biome: ENVO:00009003; feature: ENVO:2100002; material: ENVO:00002003... | reverse complement strand
ACGAGATTTCTGCCTGTCTCGTGGGCTCGGAGATGTGTATAAGAGACAGGCCAACCGGCTGGCATCTCCGTTTTATTATTGGGGTAACTGGGTGGTGGTAGGGCTGTTCTTCCTGCTGTACATAACCTTTTGCCGGGTCTACGACGGTTTCCTGTTTTCCACCATGCGGATTTCAGAGCTGGTATACAGCCAGGCGCTGGCATCCCTGATCTCCAACGGAATTCTCTATGTGGTGATTTGCCTGCTGTCCAAACGCTTTGCCAACCCGCTCCCCCTGTTTCTGGTGGTGGCGGCCGATGTGGTCCTCTCTGCCGCCTGGGCGTTTTGCTCCCACCAATGGTACTTTGCCCGGTTCCCCGCATCCCGGTCCGCTGTGGTCTATGACGCACGGGAGGGCCTGGAGCGCCTGGTGCAGGAGTACGGCTTGGAGAAGAAGTTCAAGATCTATGTGGCCATGACGATCCAGCAGGCCCTGGCTAACAAGGAAGATTTAGCCAATATGGAGACTGTGTTCCTCAGCGGTATCCACAGCCACGACCGAAACATCTTGCTGAAGTACTGCGTGGAGCATGACATCACCGTGTATGTTATCCCCCGGATTGGGGACGTGCTCATGAGTGGCGCCCACGCTATGCACTTGTTCCACCTTCCCATGCTGCGTGTGGGGCGTTATCACCCCAGTCCTATCTACTTGCTTTTAAAGAGGGGATTTGACATCTTAGCTAGTGGCTTGGCGACGATCCTTTTGTCGCCGGTGTTTATTGGTACGGCGATTGCCATCAAGTCACATGACCATGGACCGGTGTTCTATAAGCAGAAGCGACTCACCAAGGACGGGAAAGTGTTTGAGGTCCTCAAGTTCCGCAGTATGCGGGTGGACGCGGAGAAGGACGGCGTAGCCCGACTCTCTACAGGTGACAACGATGATCGTATCACACCAGTAGGAAAGGTCATTCGGAAGGTTCGCATCGATGAGCTTCCCCAGCTGCTGAACATCCTCAAGGGAGATATGACCATCTGTGGCCCCCGCCCGGAGCGGCCAGAGATCGCAGAGCAGTATGAGCAGGAGCTGCCGGAGTTCCGCCTGCGGCTCCAGGCTAAGGCAGGCCTCACCGGCTACGCCCAGGTCTATGGGAAGTACAACACTACCCCCTACGATAAGCTGATGATGGATTTGATGTACATAGCCCATCCCAGCTTCCTTCAGGACCTGCAGATCATGTTCGCCACCGTCAAGATCCTCTTTATGAAGGAGAGTACGGAGGGGTTTGAGGAGCAGACTGTGGGAAGAGAAGGCTCATCGGACAAAGTGCCGGATGAGGGGAAGATTGCGTGAGCGTGCCTTTTTATAGGGGAATGATTTAAGTGAATTACTCAGTCTTAATGTCGGTTTACTATAAAGAGAATCCAGAGTATTTTAAAGCTTCAATGGATAGCATATGGAATCAATCTTATCCAACGAATGACTTTGTATTGGTTTGTGATGGACCACTTACAAGTGAACTTGACAGTACTATTAAATGGTATATGAGGAAACATCCAGAATTCAATGTAGTTCGCCTTGAGAAAAATGGGGGATTGGGTCGTGCATTGAACAAGGGATTACAGCACTGCAAAAACGAGCTTGTAGCGCGGATGGATAGCGATGATATTGCTTATCCGGATCGCTGTGGGAAACAGATCGCTGTGTTTAACACACATTCGGAAGTGAGCATTTGCTCTGGCATCGTGGAGGAGTTTACCACTGATCCGAACACGGTTGATACGAGGCGAGTGCCGCCGGAGACGAATGCGGAAATTATAGAGTTTGCAAAGAAGCGGAATCCGTTTAATCATCCCTGCGTGATGTATAAAAAATCCGCAGTCGAGGCGGTTGGCTCTTACCAAGATTTTTATCTGCTGGAGGATTATTACCTTTGGCTTCGAATGCTGATGGCCGGATATCAGGGCTACAACATTCAAGAGCCACTGCTCCATATGAGAGCCGGTTCTGATATGTATAAACGACGTGCCGGTTGGAAATATGCCAAGACGCAGGCCAAGTTGTTTAAGTTTATGAAGGACAGCGGCTTAATTGGGAATGACCAGTACATGAAGAGCTGCGTGATTCGCAGCGGGTCGGCGCTGGCTCCCAACTGGCTGCGGAAGTTTATGTTTGAAAGGGTATTAAGAGATGCAGGCTAAGATAGACAACAGAAATCAGTTTGTTGACATTATGCGTGGCATTGCGATGCTTCTGGTTGTTTTGGGGCATACCATGACTGGATGTACCGTTGATTCGCAGAAGAGTTTTCTTTTCAACATCATCTGGTCATTGCAAATGCCGTTATTCATCTTGATCAGTGGATTTGTAACGAAATATAGCCGCCCGATCTCTGATGGTAAGGGGCTGTGGAAATATGTGAAGCGTAGAACGGTTGCTTATATGCTACCGTGGGCTGTATGGAGCTTTTTAGTCAGGGGCATCATTTTTGGAGAGGATGGTTTCTTAAACGTTAAGCATCTCCTGTGGAATATGGATTCAGGTTATTGGTTCCTTGCAACGATTTGGACGATTAGCATGATTTTTGGCATTGCCTCTTTCATTGCAGAGCGGGTGAGCAAAGAAAACCTGCTGAAGAAGCAGACCGTACTTTTGGGGTGCTACTTAGTGGGAATGGTTCTGCTGGTGGGAATTGGCGCAATTTTAGGGCTTTCGTTCTTTGCAATCAAATTGACGCTCTATTATATGCCTTTCTACTATGCAGGGTTCTTGTATGGTCAGTTTGATGACAGGATGAAGGAATCTGAAATTGGCAAAAAGATTATTGATAGTGTAGTTGCAATCTGCTTTGTAGTGTGGCTGTTCGTTATTCTTAGATTTCCGCTTTATGAGATGTCGGATGGCGGCTTTGCGATTATCTTGCGTGCGGCAACATCGTTGGCTGGGTGTATTGCAGTATGTGGTCTCTGTAGGGGAATCTTCTCCAGTAAAATCGGGGGGGGTACTCTTGCATGGGTCGGAGAGCACTCGTTGGAAGTGTATCTCACACACTATCTGCTTCTCAGCTTGATCAAGTCGGACAAAGTGCCGATTCTGTACAGTCCGGTGGGGCTGAGCCTGGTTCTGGTCAACTATGTGATTACGGTAGCACTTACTGTGATGGCAATAGTGATGATGAACAAAAATGCCGTGCTAAGATTTGTATTATTCGGAAAGAAAAAGTAAGCGATTTTTTCCTTTGGGCAGGAAAACAAAGCTTGCAAATTTACATGATGCACGGCCTGCTTCTCAATATCTTCAAAAGCAGTGTTGCAATCCAATTTAGCAGTATTGAAGGGTATTTACTGACTGCCGGAAACTTCGCCCTGACAGTAGGGCTGTGTGCAGTAGTTATCCGTCTGCTCGATCAAAATGCCGTACTCAAGAAAGTATTAAATATTCGATAAAAGTTCAAAGGAGAAACGATATGCATCCGAGAGTGCTGATCGTAGGAACGGTTCCATATAACACAAAATCAACGTCACGCGCTTTTGATGCGTACTTTCACTATTGGGAAAAAGAGAATATCGCGCAGGTGTTTTCCAACACAAAGAAGCCATGCAAGGGGCACTGCGAGACCTTATTTCAGATTACGGATTATCGTATGCTGGAGAGATGGATGGGAAGAAAAGTCGATACTGGCGTGATTTATCACTATGATGAGCTTGAAACTGAATGGAGAGATAATGATCTGGAGATCGGCGATTCAAAAGTGGAAGCCGCTTACAAGTTTGGTGGAATGCACACGCCCCTTACGCATTTGCTGCGAGGAATCCTTTGGCGTAAGAAATTTTGGTGTACGAAGAAGTTTAACACATGGTTAGATAGCTTTAAACCAGAATGCGTATTTTTGGCATTTTCAGATGACTTTTTTATTCCACAAATCGCGATGTATGTAGCTAAAAAATATAACATTTCAATTGTTTCCTGCATAGGCGATGACTACTATTTTAATGTAGAGAAAACGTTAGATCCAATATATCACCTATATAAATCGACATATAAGAGATTAATTGACAAGGTAATGGCTTGGCCTGGAAGTGCAATCTACATCAGCGATAAGATTCGAGACAAATATAATTCGGAATTTGGTTTGGATGGTGAGACGGTTTATTTGACTTCTACGGTTCAGCGTAAACCATTTAAGATAATTAATAAAGACTGCCCTGTCATCACCTATTTCGGTAATATCGGTATGGGGCGCAACAATTCTCTGAACGACATTGGGAATGCTCTTGGTAAAATTAATCCGGAATATATGCTGGAGATATACTCCAACGAGAACGACGAGCGGCTCTATTCTGTTTTCAAGGGAAATCGAAATATTAAATATCTGGGTTCTGTGCCGTATACACAGGTTCAAAAGCGTATGGTGGAAAGCGACATAACTGTTATTGTAGAAGGATTCGAGAAAGATGATATCAATCTTTCTCGGTACTCGCTATCTACTAAGGCTGCAGATGCGTTAGCCAGTGGCGTATCCATTCTTACGTACGGCCCCTTGGAAAGCGGAATCATTGAGTATATGAAGTCAACAGACGCAGCAATGGTCTGTACAGATAACGCTAAATTGGTTGATTCAATTGTACAGCTGATTTCTAACCAAGAACTTCAGAAGAAATACTATGAACAGGCGATTGTGGTGACAAGAAAACATCACAATCTTCAGGCTAGCTGCAAGACCTCAGAAAAAGTGATTGCAAAGGCAATCCGAAATATTAACCATATGACAGAGAGTGTATGATAATGGAGAATGATTTTTCAATTATTATTTCAACATGTGATAAGTTTTCAGATTTATGGGATGCAAATATTTTGCTTTTAAATCAGAATTGGGCAGATCGAAACGTGGAAACGTTTTTGGTTACAGATCGGCCCACTGATCGTGTTTTTGAGAATGTAACAGTTGTGGCTGCAGGTGAGGAAACTGAGATAACAGAGAGGTTGAGGTCCGTATTACCCATGATAAAGACTGAGTATGTTCTCTTTACCTTGGATGATTATTTTCTGACTGAAAGAATTTCTACTCAGGCAATTAACGAAGACATTCGGATCATAGAAAAGTATCAGATTGACTATCTACGTTTATTTGTTATGACGATGAGGAGCTTAAAAAACCGGAAAGCCAAGGAATTGGAATCTGGCATCTTCCTGCTGGACAACAATGCAGGAGACTATATTGTTAGCCTATACGCTGGTATCTGGCGTAAAAGCTTTATGGAGAGGACGCTGGAAAAGACGCTGAATGCCTGGCAGTATGAGGTTGCGTTGACGAATATGGCACGACAGCTGAATGCCCGTTGCGCAGATAGCCGACGCGGGGAATTCCCTATTCTTGACGTGATTCGTAAGGGAAAGGTGCTGACGAAGGCACGCAAGTATTTCGATGGGAATCCTATTTATAAAGGTGACCGAGAGAATATGCGAGTTAAAGATGAATGGATGCTTGAATTCCGGACGTGGCTTCGTGAGTGGCTTCCGAAGCCGCTGTTCAATCTCTCAAAGGCAATCATGAGGCGTAGAGGATATACTTTTTTTAGCGATAATCAGTGAGGAGTACGAGTGATGCGTATTGTGCAGATTAACGGTGGGGCAAAAGGAAGCACCGGAAAAATCATGATGGGGATTGCCGAGGTAGCAAGAGCGCAGGGTCACGAGGTAATGTGTGCGTCGCCTATTACCACAACGAACCGTGATGCAGGTGAGGACTGCGGCTATTATCGAATCGGAACATTTAATAGTCGTCGTGTAAATGTTGTTCTTGCAAGAATCACAGGTTTCAATGGATGCTTTGCGTGGATTGTTACATACAAACTTTTGAATAAAATTGACGAGTTTAAGCCGGATGTTATTCAACTGCACAATTTGCACAACTCATATGTGAATCTTCCAATGTTGTTTTCGTATATAAAGAAACGCAATATCCCAGTTGTATGGACATTACACGATTGCTGGGCTTTCACTGCGCAATGTTGCCACTTTACTGTGGTGAAATGCAGCAAATGGAAAACAGGCTGCTGGAATTGCCCACAGTACAAGGAGTATCCTGAGGCCCTGTATGATAATACAAGGCGAATGTGGGGACTGAAGAAAAAGTGGTTTACAGGAGTAAAAAAGTTGGCTATTGTAGCACCGTCAGAATGGCTGGCCGGATTGGTAAAGGAATCATATCTAAAAGACTATCCTGTTAAAGTGATTAACAATGGCATTGATTTGAATATTTTTAAACCGTCAGAGAGCAAGTATAGAATGGAATGGGGAGCTGCAGGAGCACAAAAAGTTATTCTTGGTGTCTCGTTTGGTTGGGGAATTAAAAAGGGGTTGGATTGCTTTATTAGATTGGCATCAGAATTGGATGGAAAGGCATTTAGAATTGTTCTGGTCGGAACGGACGAAAGGATTGATAAGCAATTACCTCCGAAGGTGATATCCATCCATAGAACACAGAATCAAAATGAACTCGCATGTATTTATTCTGCGGCAGATGTATTGGTTAATCCGACGCAAGAGGAAGTTTTAGGGTTGGTGAACGTAGAAGCGCAGGCATGCGGAACGCCAGTGATCACATTCAGGACCGGAGGAAGTCCGGAGTGTATTGATGCAGACTCTGGCGTCGTGGTGGATTCTTTTCAAGAATTGTTAGAAGCGATAAAGGAAAACAAATATGCCGTAGCAGACCAAACCGCATGCATCAAATCTGCTTGCAGATTTGATGAAAAAAAGAAATACGTTGATTATTTAAATTTGTACGATGAAATTGTGAGGATTGTTTGACTATAAATGATTAAAAAATATTCATATCGGGTGTTTGGAATATCTTTTCACGATGTTCAGTTATTCTCTGCAGTTTTATTTTTCCTGCTTATCCCATTAAAAAACACCGGAATTGTTCATTATGTAATATGGCTTGGCGTTATTGCAACGACAGGAAATATTGTTTTGACAGCTTACAACAATGGGGTAAAGAAAAAAGATGTTGGGCTATTTCTTGTGCTTCTCGTGAATATTGTTGTCAATTTGATCGCGACAAGAGATCAGTTGGCAGGTAATCTGCTTTATGCTATAGTCTGCTATTTCTCTTTGTACTGGGTGATTGCATTAAATGACACTTTCTCACAAAGTTTAAAAAAAATTGAGTCGATTTATAAATTTGCTATATTTAGCGGTTTGCTATTTTCCGTTTATTCATTCATGCCGTTTGCTTATTATAGAGATGACAATACGATTTCGCCAACACTTACTTTATACTTTGGAAATAGCAATGTTGCAGGGATTTATATTCTTTCCACATTATGTATTATCGTAATAAATCTCAAGAGCAAAGCAAAGAACAAAAAATTTATTTGGCTACTTCTTGCCTATTTGCTTTATTTGCTGTGGATGACAGGGGCGAGAACCTGTATGATTGCAGCCCTATTTGTTGTTGGGAGTGCAATTCTGCCAATGAGAATAAAAATTCCTAAATGGATTGTGGTAGGATGCTTTCTATTTCCTATTATTTTTGTCCCAGCATATCTGATTCTTTATAGAAGCGGCTTTGAAGACTTGATGATTATGGGCAAATCCTTTTTTTCGGGACGACAGGATACTTATGTTGATTATCTGTCCCTGTTACATACTGATTTTCAATGGATATTTGGAAATTTGGGGGAAGCTGGTTTTGCAAACGCTCATAATGCACCATTAGCTCACTTGTGTTCTACAGGCATATTGGGTTCAACTCTTTTTTTTGGAATGATCCTAAAAAAAGCTTTAGGATGTAGTGAAAATGATAATCCTGTTGCACGAACTGCCTTAATCGGTATCTTAGGATTATTTATTCAATCAAGTGGTGAAGCGAGTATTTTTTTAGGCGGCTTTCCAGGAATAGAATTTGTGTACGTACTTTTCTATTTAGCGGGAAGGAAAGGAAATTTATGAAGATTGTGATGGTCTCTAATTTCATGAATCACCATCAGCTTCCTTTTTCACAGGGGCTTTTAAGCCGAGTAGGTGTTGAATACACATTTGTTGCATTGGAAGCAACTCCAAGGGAAAGACTTGACATGGGGTATGAGGATATGAATCACAAATACCCGTTTGTGCTTTGTGCCTACGATTCTGAGGAGAAAAGGCATCAGGCAGAAAAACTAATTGATGATGCAGATGTAGCGATATACGGCTCATGCCCGGATAGTTTGATTGTGCGCCGCACGAGCAAAGGAAAACTGTGCTTTAAGTTTAGTGAGCGCTACTTTAAGGAGGGAACGGGGTTGTTGCAGATCCCGCACAATTTTGCGAGTGCGTGGAAGCATTTGAAACCGTTTGAAAAGGGACCGTTGTATTTCTGCTGTAGCAGTGCCTATACTGCTGCGGATTTGAATCGCTACACAAATTTTAAGGGAAGAACCTTTAAGTGGGGGTATTTCCCGGAGACCAAAAAATATGATGCCGCTGAATTGATGAAGCGAAAGCTATCGGTTACATCAGCAGGATGGAAGCATCCTCAGGCTTCAATCCTATGGGCCGGCAGGCTTATAGGATGGAAGCATCCGGATGCTTCAATCGAGTTGGCAGCATCTCTTAAGAAAAAAGGCTACTCCTTTAAAATAAGTATTATCGGCAATGGTGAGATGGAAGCACAGCTTCGTGAAATGATTCGGAGCAAAGGCGTAGAAGATTGCGTAGAAATGCTTGGCGCAATGTCTCCGGACGAAGTGCGTGCTTATATGGAAAGAGCCGATGTGTTCCTGTTTACCAGTGATTTTAATGAGGGATGGGGAGCCGTTTTAAATGAATCGATGAACAGTGGATGTGCGGTTGTTGCAAGCCACGCAATTGGCTCAGTGCCTTTCTTAATCAAGGATGGCGTAAATGGTCTGATTTACGAAAACGGGAATCAAAAGCACTTTGAAAAACAGGTCTGTAGATTGTTGGACGATGACGCCTATAGAAGAAAGATGGGCGAGAATGCTTATGCCACGATTTCAGATACATGGAATGCACAGGTGGCATCCGGGCGATTTGTTGAATTAGCAAGGAAAATCATCAAAGGCAACACGGCGCAGACTTTGTTTGAAGACGGTCCCTGCAGCAGCGCAGAAATATTGGATAATGGATGGTATCACGTAAATGAATCTAAATAAAGCGTTACACTTAAATGGCATTAAGAGAACGTTGGTCTTTTTTTTCATAAATTGCATTTTCGTTGGAACAAGCCAGTTTGCGTGCAATATGAAGCGTAAATTGCTCAGAGGAATTGATTGCCAAGTCGGAGATGGAACGACAATTGTTGGTCCTATTGAATGCAAAGGAAGTATTACAATAGGATGCAATTGCTGGATAGGTAAGAACTGTAAAATCAATGGAAATGGAACGGTCAGAATCGGCGATAATTGTGATCTTGGACCAGAGGTTACATTCCAAACGGGTGGACATACAATAGGCGATAGATTCCGAAGAGCTGGTCAAGGAGAGATTTATCACCAGGTAATTGGTAGCGGAACTTGGATTGGGGGAAGAAGCACAATATGTAATAATTCAGTTGTAGGCGAGGGCTGTGTTGTAGCTGCTTGTGCGTGTGTTGTACACGATATCCCCGATAATACTTTGGTTGGGGGTGTTCCGGCAAAAGTTATTAGGAGTTTAGAAGTATGATGATACGTGATTTGCTGAACAACAAAGTGACAAAAAACGCAAGCTGGATTATTGCCGGACGGGTTTACCACATGTTGCTTGCCTTCTTGGTTGGATTACTTACGGCACGATATCTGGGTCCGAGCAATTTTGGTTTGATAAATTATGCTGCGACATATACGGCTTTCTTTGCATCGTTCTGTACGCTTGGAATCAATTCGATTATCGTGAAAAATTTTGTGGATCACCCCGATGAGGAAGGCGAAACAGTTGGTTCAGCGATTGTCATTAGAGCTGTTTCGAGCGTTTTGTCAGTGCTTATGATGGTGTGTATCACGCTGATAGCTGATAAGGGAGAGACCACGACTCATATTGTGGTGTTTCTCTGTGGGATCGGTGTGATTTTTCAGGTAATAGATACTTTGGACTATTGGTTCCAATCAAAACTCGAATCGAAATACTCTGTTTTTGCGACAGTGATTTCCTATTCAGTTGTTTCTGCCTATAAAGTGTGGCTGCTAGCATCAGGAAAAAGTGTAGAATGGTTTGCTATATCGACTTCCATTGACTATATGGTGGTGGCTATTATTCTTTTTGTTGTGTATAGAAAGCACAATGGCCCTAAGTTTAAGTGCTCATTACGCAAAGCAAAAGAGCTATTTGTTAGCAGCTATCATTTTATTTTAGGCGGTTTAATGGTTTCAATCTATGGAAGCACAGATAAATTTATGTTGAAGCAGATGTTAAATGAATCAGAAGTTGGATTCTATTCGACTGCGGTATCGCTATGCAATACATGGGTTTTTTTACTGACTGCAATAATCGATTCGATGTATCCGGTTATTTTGCAATCTTTCGATAATAAAGAGTTGTTTAAGCGCAAAAATAAGCAACTTTATGCGATGGTGTTTTATATTTCTGTTTGCGGTTCATTTCTGTTTTCAATTCTTGCATCTCCCATTGTCAACATTTTATATGGTGAGGCTTATGCTCCTGCAGCTGTACCGTTAAGAATTGTTACATGGTATACAGCTTTTTCTTATCTAGGAGTTGCAAGAAATGCATGGATGGTTTCATACAGAAAACAAAAATACCTTAAATACCTATATGCGGGAGCTGCAACAGCAAATGTATTATTGAATGCAATAATGATTCCCCTGTGGGGGGCGTCTGGTGCTGCGTTGGCATCGTTACTAACACAGATAAGCACAATCTTTTTGTTTCCCGCCCTCATAAAAGATTTGCAACCAAATGTTAAACTGATGCTTGATGCAATTCTTTTAAAAGATGTTTTTTGATAAAAGATCAGGAGGAAAAGTAAATGTCCGCATTCCATAACTCCACCCTACTAATCACCGGCGGTACCGGCTCGTTTGGCCACACCGTCTTAAAACACTTTCTAGAAACCGACATCGGCGAAATCCGCATCTTCTCCCGGGACGAGAAGAAGCAGGATGACATGCGCCACGAGCTCCAGGCCCGGCACCCGGAGGCCGCCAAGAA
>ENA-OYYZ01001272-OYYZ01001272.1-human-gut-metagenome-genome-assembly--contig:-NODE-1272-length-11141-cov-5.374436_pt1 | contig 11141 bp, 5 predicted proteins | sample MGYA00243256_ERZ653463 | MGnify/ENA primary metagenome ERZ653463 (study PRJEB26926, sample SAMN06165173) | human gut metagenome | biome: ENVO:00009003; feature: ENVO:2100002; material: ENVO:00002003... | reverse complement strand
AGATTTCTGCCTGTCTCGTGGGCTCGGAGATGTGTATAAGAGACAGTCATAAGATACAGCAATTCGTTACTTGTACAGCTTTTCTTAAATTCTTTATATAAATATTGATCAATATTATATACGCAGTTATAGATATCGGGATAAGTATTTTTCATATTATCATACAGTTCATCAATATTACCGTCCATAAATTCTTCATTATTTTCTTTTCTTAGGACATAATATTTCAAGTGAATTTTAAACCTGAAATAATTGAAGTCATTTTTATCAAGAACAATGCCAAAATAATCCTCTATAATTTTTGTTACGTTTTTAATGATTCGGGTAATTTGACTCTGGTGCTGCTGATCATCCTGATTCGTTTTTCCTTCCAGTGCATTCAGCAAATGCATGGTTATACTTGTAACCTCCCCTTTATCCAGGCATACCTGATATTTTGCATTAATATTTTTGACGATCCATTTTGCCAGCTTTGTCAAGTGGGGATATTCAAACTCAATTTCATAAGAATAAGGTAGCGATATTTGCATTCCCTTATGATATCTGGTAACTGCAAAATTGATATGATCTGCAAGGATAAACACCAGATTAGGATTCAGATTACCGTCAATTTTACTCTCTATGGCATCAACGATACGGCTTGTAAAAAGGAACATGTTCTCCGGAATCTCCGACAACAAATTGTAATATCGGTAATCTATATCATAAAATGAACGCTCTATTTTTGACATATCATTAATACTATAAGGGAGTTCTCCAAAGCCGATACCCTTGCCAAACAAGACTACCTCGTGCCCGTTTCCGTCAACACCAATGGCTACATTATTATTGATTTTTTTGACAATCATCATAGCAATACCTTCTTACCCTTTCATTAGTACTCCCTTTTATCACTACGATTTCTTCCTGCGTATCAAGCTGTTTTCAACAGCGTCCTGTAAGTTGCTTTGAAAAACCAAGCAATAAATGTTTATAAAATAAAAAAAACTCTTTGCGCACCCATCCCCTTAGGTGATGCCTCAAAGAGTTACAATCCCTTGTTACATGTAAATGATATCACTATTTAAAACAGTTGTCAACCGGATTTTTTCTCCTGTAGCGCCTGACAGCGAAAAGGGACGCCGACCGGCAAAACAGCAGCCTCAAAGCCCTGTTTGCCGATCCGGCATCCCTTTTCTTCTCTTCCATTTGCATGCGGTCAGTGGGACTCGAACCCACACGGTTGCCCATTGGCACCTAAAACCAACGCGTCTGCCAATTCCGCCATGACCGCTCACCGCTCCGGCAGCCGGTTGTTTCGGCTGCCGAGCGCTTCTCTTTCGTATAACTTAATTATTATATCGAACTTTTGAAACTTCTGTCAAGCATTTTACGGCATTCTATGCCACCGGTTTCGTACCATTCACCCGTGCACTGTGAAAGTTCACCCGCGCCATTCGCAAAATCGCATCTTCGATGCTTTCCGCTGCTTCGCAGCTCATTTTTGCTCATGAAACGGCGCTCCCTTCGTACCTTCCCGGGAGCAGATTTTCCTGCAAGCACGAAATCTGCTCCCAGAAAGGTACGAGTGAACTACGGCATCAGCTCATAGATTCCACGGTCCTTGTTGTCCCGCACGGACAGCCAAAGGTAATTGTTATCATCGTCCACATCCTGGCAGACCGGTACCTCCTTGCGGTTCGAACCGGCTCCGTAGGGGCTCCAGATTCCCGCGTCCGCAAAGCCGTTCCACTCTTCCTGATTGCCGTCCCAATTTAACGTCGTCAGGTACATTTCTCCGCTGTAGAAGCCGCTGCGGAACGTTCCGATCACATTCTGGATGTAACGCTCCTTTTTGGCAGCCTTGCTCATATCCAGCTCGTAATGCTCCTGTCCTTCACCGTCCGGCAGGTCGTTTTTCCATTCTCCGGCATACATATGCTCGCGGTACGCGCGGTCCGACGTGGTGTCATCGTCATAATAAACGTAAAAGCGCACCCACTTGCCGTTGCCTTCGCGTTTGCCATTCGACCACTCGCCGTAGTAATAGGCGTTATCCGCATAGCAGGCGATTCCGGTTCCGTCCGGCTGTCCTGCGCTGCTGCGCTCGCCATAATAATAAAAGCTGTTTGCATCCGAAATATCCGACGACATCCTCATATACCAGGGCAGCATCGCCAGATCCTCCACCGCGTCCATATTATCCTGTTCCCAGTAACCGGACATCTCCAGAAGCATCTCTTCGTTTGTCTTGTTCGCACTCTCCGCGCCGGATAACGGATCGTTTCCGCTCACCGTCCGGAGGTTGCCCTCCTGCCTGGTACCCTGACTTTCCTTCCCTTTGCCTGCGGGAAGTTTGCTGTCCGGATGCTCTGTCAGCGTCTCATCCTCCTGCTGTCCCCTTTCCGTCGTCTGCTTTTTCCCCGCCGTTGTTTCTTCCGTCTGATCCGCTGCGTCCTTCGTCTCTGATTCTGCAGACTCTGCCTGTTCCTCGCTGTACCATATCTGCGTGCTTTCCGTTTCTGCGATCTCTGCCCGTGTCTCCCTGCGCTGATGCAGCCGTACTGCGCACAGCGCGATGATAATTACCAGAAAAAGAGCAATCGCCGCCACCGGGATCAGATCCCTTTTTTTATCGTCCATGTCCGCATTTCCTCCAGTTGGTTTATTGTAACATAGGCTTTCTTTTTTTCCTATTTAAACTTTATTAAGAAAAACGAAAGCTTTTTCTGTTTCTTATATATATGCGTTTTCCTCCCTTGACATCCCTCAAAGTCCTGACTATTATGGAACAGAAAACGAATTTACCTTACACGAAAAGAGGAGTTTTATGAAAAAATGGATTGTCTGGCTGAAAAAAAGCAGTCCCTGGATTTTTCTGCTGATCGGCCCTGTTCTGAATTTTTATCTGCTGGAATGGTACACGCATAATCCGTTCCAGACCATGAAACCGTATATACAGGGAATGAATCTGGCACTGTTTGAATTTGCAGCACTGTTTTTATTTGCACTGACCGGCAGGATCAGCCGCGCACTCGGCATCGAAACCGCCTTCTGCGCCGTTTACGGTCTTGCAAACTATTTCGTCCTGGAATTTCGCGGCGCGCCCATCCAGCCGTGGGACATTCTTTCGATCTCGACCGCTGCCAGCGTCGCGGACAACTACGAATACAAATTGAACCGCACCGCAGTAATCGTGCTGATCTGTTTTGTCCTGCTTCTGGTTCTGGAATTTTTCCTGAAAAAAGGCTTTCCGAAAAAAAATAAAAAAGCCCGGATTGCCCGCGTCTGCCTTGCGCTTTCCTGCGGTCTTTTATGCTTTGGCTACACGAAAATGCTGCACAGTGAGGACATCGTCGAGCAGAAGCTTCACCTTTACAACAAGCTTTTCACTCCGACGACGATTCAATTTAAAAATGGTACTGTAACTGCGTTTTTAATGGAGCTTCAGTACATTTCTGTCGATAAGCCCTCCGGTTACAGCGCAGAAAACGCCAAGGAGCTGCTGGCATCCTATGATACCGGCTCTCAGGAAGCCGCTGGAACATCCTCGGACAATGCACAAAAGCCGAACATTATCGTCATCATGAACGAGGCGTTTTCCGATCCGTCCGTGCTCGGCGATTTTACAACGAACGAGGATTATATGCCCTTCGTGCACAGCCTGCTCGACGGCGCGGATAACACGATTTCCGGTCACTTAAATGTCTCCGTCAAGGGCGGCAACACTGCCAACACAGAATTTGAATACCTGACCGGCGCTTCAATGGCGTTTCTTCCTTATGGAAGTATCCCGTATCAGCAGTATGTGAAAAAAGAGACGCCTTCGATGGCCTCCTATCTTTCCTCCCTCGGCTACTACACGATTGCGATGCACCCGTACCGCGCCGCCGGCTGGGATAGAAATCTCGTTTATCCCAAGCTCGGCTTCGACGAGATGCACTTTCAGGAGTTTTTCACAGATTCCCCCCTTGTGCGCAAATATGTCAGTGACGAGGGCAACTATGAAAAGATCATAAAGCTCTACGAGGAAAAAGAGGCGGACACGCCGCTGTTTTTATTCAACGTGACGATGCAGAACCATTCCTCCTACAGTGACTGGGCGGATTACGACAACTTTTCCCCCGATATCACGGTAGAAGGCTCGGATTCCAAGCTGCTTCCGGCGTACCTGTCCTTGATCAGGCTGTCCGACAGCGCCATCCAGAACCTGGTTTCTTACTTTGAAGCACAGGAGGAACCTACCATGATCGTCTTTTTCGGAGATCATCAGCCTGCCGATTCCGTCGTACGTCCGGTCTGGAAGCTAAACGGCAAAGATGACGCGGACTTAACCGACGAGGAAGAGGCGCTGCGCTACAAGGTTCCGTTCTTTATCTGGGCAAACTTCAATATCGAAGCGGAAAGCGACCTGGAAATCAGCGCAAACTATCTTGCGGCAAAGACGCTGGACGCCGCCGGGCTTCCAAAATCCGCTTACGATAACTTCCTGTCGCAGCTGCGCACGGAAGTACCCGTCATTTCAGCCAACCATGTAACGCTGTCCGACGGAACCTTTACCACTGCATCCAAGCAAAAAGATCTGCTTTATGATTATCAGACCCTGCAGTATTACCTGCTTTTTGACTAAACCGCGGAGGATTTCCTTTTTTATGAAAAAAAAGATCTGTTTCTTTTCCTTCCTGCTGCCGTTTCTTTCCATGATGGCGATTTTTATCGGCAACGGCATTTATCCCTTCGGAGATCAGAGCTTCATGCACTCCGACATGTACCATCAGTACGTCCCCTTTCTGGAAGAATTTGTCCGGAAAGTGCGCGACGGCGAACCGCTCTACTACTCCTGGCGCATCGGTATGGGCTCCAATTACCTGTCTCTTTACGGCTACTACAGTGCAAGCCCGTTCAACTGGCTGATGCTCCTTTTGCCCGAAAAATATTTAATCGAATTTATGAGCTACATGGTCGTTTTCAAAATCGGTCTGTGCGGCTTCACCTTTTCCTGGCTTTTGACAGAAAAATTCCACACAAACGACCTTTCTGTCCTGTTCTTTTCCACATTTTATGCGATGTCCGGCTTCGTTGCCGCATATAACTGGAACGTCATGTGGATGGATACCCTCGTCCTCGCTCCGCTGATCGTTCTCGGTCTGGAAAAGCTGGTCTTCGAAAAAAAATACAGCCTCTACTGCATCACTCTCGGGCTGTGCATTTTATCGAACTATTACCTTTCCATCATGGTCTGCATCTTCCTGTGCCTGTACTTTCTCGTGCTCGTGCCGAACCTGTTTGGCTCTGATGGCTGGAAAGCGTTCCGCGCAAGGCTGCTTGGCGCAATCGGACGTTTTGCTTTATTTTCCCTGTTGGCTGGCGGTCTCGCCTCCGTGCTGCTGATTCCGGAAATCGCTGCCCTGCATGCGACTGAATTTTCCGAATTCAACTTTCCGGAAAAGATCAACTGGTACTTTTCCTTCTTCGACGTAATCGCGCGGCATGCGACCGGTGTATCCAGGGAAACCGGTCTGGATCACTGGCCGAATATTTTCTGCTCCAGCGCAGTCTTTTTCCTGATTCCGCTCTATATCGTCAACCGAAAAATTCCTCTGAAGGAAAAGCTCGGCAGACTGTTATTATGCGCCTTTTTCATCGTCAGCTTCTCGGTCAATACCCTGAATTTCATCTGGCACGGTTTCAACTACCCGGATTCGCTTCCGGCACGTCAGTCCTTTTTGTACATCCTGCTCGTGCTGCTGATGTGCTATGAGGCGTTTTCAAAGCTCGACGGCTTTACCATGCGCGAGCTGTTTGTCTCCCTCGCCTGCGGGCTCGGTTATCTTTTGCTGGCAGGAAAGCTCGTGGAGGACGACGCCTTTACCCAGGGCACCTTTGTGCTGAGCGCCTGTCTGCTTGCTGCCTACGCGCTGCTGCTCTATGCCTGGAAAAAAGGGAAAGAAAAACAGCCTGCAGACAGCCTCCCGTATCAGCGCGCGATTGCAATCGCCGTGCTGGCGCTGGTCGCTTTTGAATCCACCTACAACATGGCGCTGACGAGCGTTTCCACCACCAGCCGCAGCAGCTATCTGGAAAGCATTCCCGCCTACCGGGAGTTAGTTGCTCGTAATGAAGAAAAAGATTCCGATTTTTACCGCTACGAAAAGCTCAGCCGCGTCACCAAAAATGACGGTGCGCTGGCAGGCTATCCGACAGCGTCGCTGTTTTCTTCCACCTCCAACGCGGCGGTTCAGGACTGGTACGACCGCATGGGCATGAGCGAAAGCAAGGTATTTTACTGCTTTGACGGTCAGACGCCGCTTTCTGCAGCGCTTTTAAATGTCCGCTACCTGTTTTCCCGCTCCGATGCAGAGGATTCCAGCCTCTACACGCTGATCGACGAGCAGGACGGCGTTTACCTGTACAAAAACAACAAGACGCTGCCCGCCGGATTTATCCTGCAGGATGGACAGAATCTTTCTTCCTCTGAGTTTTCTGAAGAGACCTCCGACCCGTTCGAGGTACAAAATCAGATGGCGGCTTCTGTTTCGACCTCTGATCCGCTCTTTGTTTCCATCGAATCAGAGGAATCCGGCAATCAGGTTTTCTTTGATGTATACACGGAGGGGCATTACTACGCTTACTGTAAAAGCTCCAAGATCGATACCGTTTCGATCTCTTCCGCCAGCGTCAACAAAACGTATAAAAAAGTCAAATATGACTATATCCTCGATCTCGGTCGTCACGAAACCGGCGACCATGTAACACTGACCAACGACGAAGATAGCGTGCTGAATGCCGTTGTTGTGCGCCTGGATGAAGCAGTTTTGTCCCGCACACTGGAGGCGCTCTCTGAGCAGCCCTTTACGGTAGATTCTTATGATTCCAGCCATGTGACCGGACATGTCGACGTCACCAAAGCCGGTCGGCTGATTTTATCCATCGCGGACGAACCCGGCTGGACGATGAAGGTGGACGGAGAAGCCGCAGACTACGACGTGTATGATGGTGTATTTCTATCCGTTCCGCTGACGGAGGGCAGCCACACGATTGAGCTTTCCTACCGCCCTGCAGGTCTGACTGCCGGTCTGATCGTCAGCCTGATCTGCCTGCTTGTGTTTATCGGAATCGGAGTTGCTCAGAAGCGTTTGGGAAAAAAATCCTGACACCCGGCTGATTTTATGCTATAATTTTTAACTGGTGCAGCGTTTCGTACCTGCACGATAAGACGTTTGATTCCTGATTTCCTGAGCTTCTGTCAGAAGTCAATGTCCGCTACACTTTTTTACAGCTTCCTAAGATTATTGAAATATGCCGCCCTGCGGCAGAAAAGAGGTAATATGGAACACTTAATCATCCCGGGGAATTATTCCTCCGCCCTGAACCTGCACGATACCCAGATCGGTATTAAGACGGTGAAAGACTTTTTCCAGAGTCTTCTGGTCCGTCATTTAAACCTTCTGCGTGTCTCTGCTCCGTTATTCGTCAATCCCGCTTCCGGCATGAACGATAACTTAAACGGTTATGAGCGCCCGGTTTCCTTCGGCATTCTCGAGCAGAACGATTACCGCGCAGAGGTTGTACAGTCCCTTGCAAAATGGAAACGCTACGCGCTCAAGGAATACGAATTTTCTCTTGGCGAAGGTCTTTACACGGATATGAACGCCATCCGCCGCGACGAAACGACTGACAACATCCATTCCATTTTCGTCGATCAGTGGGACTGGGAAAAGATCATCGATAAAAAGGATCGCAACCTGGAAACCTTAAAGGCAACCGTCCGCGACGTTTACAAGGCGCTGCGCAAAACGGAAATGTACATGGCGATCCAGTATGATTACATCGAAGAGATTCTGCCCCGTGAGATTTTCTTCATCACCACCCAGGAGCTTGCAGACATGTTCCCGGACAACACGCCCAAGGAGCGTGAATATTTCATCACCAAAGCAAAGGGCGCTGTCTGTATCATGCAGATCGGCGATAAGCTCGAAAACGGCGAGCCCCACGACGGTCGTGCACCCGACTACGATGACTGGGCATTGAACGCCGACATCCTCGTTTACTATCCTGTTCTGGACATCGCCCTGGAGCTGTCCTCTATGGGTATCCGCGTAGACAAAGAGGCTCTGCTGTCCCAGCTGGAAAAAGCCGGCTGTCCCGAGCGCGCAGAACTTCCGTTCCAGAAAGCAATCCTCAACGAAGAGCTGCCTTACACCATCGGCGGCGGTATCGGTCAGTCCCGTATCTGTATGTTCTTCCTGCGCAAGGCGCACATCGGAGAAGTACAGTGCTCCATCTGGCCAGAGGAAATCCGCAAAGAAGCGGAAGCCCACGGAATCCAGCTGCTGTAAACAATAGAATGCACGCTTTGCGAGCATTCTATTGTCATGAACAATAGAATGTACGCTCTGCGAGCATTCTATTGTCATGAATAAGGATAAGCGGCTGCGCGTTGTCCTGTTATAGAATGCACGCTCCGTGAACCTTCCATTGTCAAAAAAGAGCGAGGAAGCTGTATCGTACAGCTTCCTCGCTCTTTTTTGGCAGCGCATCTCACAAAGGATCTTTTTCTCATCGCAATGCAGGCGCTGTCACCAGCTAATCTTAACTTCTTCTCTGCTCATCCTTTTTGCCGCAATGCCGCCTTTCCCTGCAGCATCCACAATAAAAACAGGCTTCCTGCTGACAGCACCAAAAACAGCACACAGGACGGAACGCTTAAAAATACGCTGCCAAAGGGCAACAGCTCTAACATCACATACACAAACAGGTTCGCAACGCTGTGGAACAGCATCGGCGCTGCAATCGTTCCATACCATTCATACACCAGCGCCAGCAGGCAGCCGATTACGGTCGCATAGACCGCCTGAACAAGATTTCCATGGAACAGACCGAACGCCAGTCCGGAAAGCACCACCGCATACGGCACTTTCAACACCTTGCGCAGCTGTCCATAGACCACGCCGCGGAAAACGATCTCTTCGCCCAGCGGCGCAAGAATGCCGTAGGAAATGATTCCCAGCCACACCGGCGTATCGAACTGCATCTCCGAAACCCTCTGAAAGGTCGGAGAGAACCGATACAATTCTGTCAATGTCAGAACTCCGTTCATGCCGATTGCAATTGCCGCCGCCAAAATCACCATCGGAACGATGGACAGTTTATCGATTTCTTTTGTCGAATGGAACCGGATCTTTTTGTGCCAGATTCCGTAACAGATTATAAATGCACCGAACGTCGAGAGTGCGCTAGCCACATTCAGCCAGAAATTGTAGGAAGAACCCTCCAGCTCCTGCAGCCCGATCGCATACACTACCGATATCGCCGTCAAAATTGCGCTGCTGATTAGGAGACTGATTACATAATAGGCAAACATCGCCAGTGCGCTGGTTCCAACTGCACTCCAGAACTGCCCGGATTTGGTCTTCATTTTGGCAGTGCTGCCGCGGTAGCGCTCTGAAAGGGAATTCGAGCCAGTCGCCGCGCTGTTTCCTGCCTGCGTGTCTCTTCCTGCCTGCGCTCTGTTTCCTGTCTGCGTGTCTCTTCCTGCCTGCGTGCCGGTTCCTGCCTGCGTGCCGCTTCCTGCCTGCGTGCCGCCCAGCAGTACGCTTCGCAGTCCTTCCACATCCCGGACAATGATCTCCGCACCGGCATTTTCCAGCTCTCCCGGCTGTGCATACCCATATGACACCGCGATGCAATGTGCACCGATCGCTTTCGCACCCTCCACATCGAAGCTGCGGTCGCCGATCATCACCATCTTATCCGGATCGCTTTCGCCCCGCGCTGCAAGCTGGGACAGCACCTCTGCAACCACTTCTTCTTTGTGCACTCTCCTTCCGTCCAGCTCGCTTCCGACCACGATGTCAAAATATTCCCGGATTCCGAAATGCACCAGAATATCCTCCACATAAACGGTCGGTTTGCTCGATGCAATCGCCAGCGTCGCCCCGGATGCCTTCAGATCATGCAAAAGCGCTCCCATTCCGGGATACAGCACATTTTCGTATTTGCCGGTTACAGAAAACCGCTCCCGGTACTTCTCAACTGCCTCCTGCGCCTGCTCCGCCGTAAAGTTATAATATTTCATAAAGCTCTCTGCAAGCGGCGGTCCGATAAACGGCTCCAGCCGATCCAGCTCCGGTTCTTCAATTCCAAAGCTTCTGAGCGCATACTGCACACAGCCGCAAATTCCCTGTTTCGGATCGCTGATTGTTCCGTCCAGGTCAAATAAAATACAGGAAAACATAACAGTCTCCTTTCATTTCTCTTCTGTTCTGCAGCCAAACGCCTGCAGCCTGTCTTTATAGTGTACCAGAAAGCACACGAAAAGGTTATGAAATTTTTGTGAAATAGAGATTTTCCGTTTCCTGCGTTCATAAGTTGTAACAAAAATCCGGCAGGAGCCTTCATGATCCGAGATTTCGTTCATCTGATTCAAAATAAACTGCGCCACTATGCCGTTTTTCCCTCTCTGCACAGCCTCTCCCGCTCGTCTGCATTCCAGACCGCCCTGTTTTTGCTCGGCGTCCTCGCCTTTGCCCGCGCGTGCATTTTTCTCGCCCCTCCGTCTGTAACAACACTGGCGTCTGCCTCTGTAAACGGCACATTTATGCCTATTTGCCGTGTCGAAACCGACCAGAAAAAAGTCGCGCTGACCTTCAACTGCACCTACAGTGCACAAGACATGCAGCAGCTTTTGGAAATTCTGAAAGAAAAAAATGTGCACGCCACCTTTTTCGTTTCCGACGCCTGGGCAAAAAACTATCCGGAGCTGCTCTGTACGATTCACAACGCCGGACACGATATCGGCGGTCTGTGGACAACGCAGGCATCTCTTTCCATCCGGGAACAGACGCTCACACTGGAAAATCTCACGCAGCGAATTGATCGCCTTACCGATTCTGAAACGACGTTGTTTCGTTTTGAAGACGGAAACTATGACAACTCTGCTATCCGGCTCATCCAGGAATCCGGCGGTTATCCGGTGCAGTGGAACATCAACTCCATGGACTGGAAAGACTACGGGGCGCAGGACATCCTCCACCGGATTTTAAACAGCCGTCAACTCCAAAACGGCTCTATCCTCCTGTTCCATGCCGGAAACGCTTATACTGCGCAGGCGCTTCCCGACCTGATCGACAATCTGGAGGATCAGGGCTATCAGCCAGTTC
>ENA-OYYZ01001258-OYYZ01001258.1-human-gut-metagenome-genome-assembly--contig:-NODE-1258-length-11243-cov-6.411870_pt1 | contig 11243 bp, 8 predicted proteins | sample MGYA00243256_ERZ653463 | MGnify/ENA primary metagenome ERZ653463 (study PRJEB26926, sample SAMN06165173) | human gut metagenome | biome: ENVO:00009003; feature: ENVO:2100002; material: ENVO:00002003... | reverse complement strand
GAGATTTCTGCCTGTCTCGTGGGCTCGGAGATGTGTATAAGAGACAGGCTGTATCTTATGATACATGTTACTCGGTTATGTACACGAGAGGATTGTAACCGCAAGGGCATTACCTCAGCATGAGAGTGCTGGGGTTTTATTTTTGCAGGAACCGTACATTAGCTGTATCGCACTGTAATCCTTATGCGTCATCAGTGTACTGAGAAATACTGACATGTCAATATTTTTCTGCCGTTCGGTTTGCTAAGTGTTCCTTGAAAATTGAATACAGGCAATTTGAGCTTTCATTTAAAAGGCTGTTTTACGAAAACGATGTATCTGCAATAAAGGAGGAAGAAAAATGAAGCTTTTGGTTAAAGGTGATGATTATGGAATTACAAAAAGTGTTACGTATGGAATCATCGAAGCATTTGATCATGGGATTTTAACAAGCTCGGGCATGTTTACGAATATGGAGATCGCCCCATGGGCGGCACAATTTGTAAAAGAAAGGGAAACCTGCTGTTTTGGAATAGACTTTAATCTGGTTTGCGGTCCCTGCGTATCAGATTACAGGGAAATTCCACATTTGGTTGATGAAAATGGCCGTTTTATCAGCTCAAAAATCAGAGTGAATGATCCAAAATGGGCTACGAAAGAAGGGCAGAATGAGTTATTACCGTTTCATGAAGTATATAAAGAAATAGCGGCACAGTATCAGCGTTTCGTTGATTTATGCGGGAGAGCGCCTGCCTATCTGTGTGGGCATTCCATTCAAACCGGCTCTATGGAGGAAGCGTACCGGACGTTATCAGCTGAGACAGGAGTTCCGTTTTGTGATGATCTGTACAAAAAATATAATATCATAGACTTTCGTGACGCGCCGATAAAAAATGACGAATTAATGAATCTGTCAACCAGAGGAAAAGAGTTTCATGCAATGGAACAGTTGAACCGCGATCCGATGAAATTATTTTTTGACAACCTGGAATATCTAAAGGGATTTGAGTATGTGGCGCTTGTCTGCCACCCGGGCTTTGTTGATGCTGATCTGTTAAAATTATCGTCCTGCAGCTTGGAGAGAATGAGAGATCTTGAATTCTACCTTTCAACAGAAATGAAGGACTTTATTTTAGAAAACGGGATTGAGTTAATTTCATTTTCTGATTTGACTGCATAGAGCTTAAAGAAACCTGTATTCCATTTATACCGGGTGGGGTGGTTGCATATCCTCAATGATTGTAAAAAAAATGAGAGGAGGAATCAGGAAAGGGGTGTCTTTCCTGCAAAATTCAATGAATCAAAACTATCATAAGTTAGCTGTTACTTTACTGGAAAAGGTAGGCGGCAAGGATAATGTTATTAATGTATATCATTGTGTTACCCGTTTGCGCTTTCAATTAAAGGATTCAAGTATTCCAAATACGGAAGAAATTGAAAAGATCCAGGGTGTTTTAGGGGTTGTCACGTCAGGGGGACAATATCAAATCATTATCGGGCAGGCTGTTCCTGAGCTTTATAAAAAGGTGGTAGAAATCGGGGGATTTGGAACTCAGGAGGAAATTGCCGAGAATCTGGACGGGGGATTTGAAACTCAGGAGGAAATTGCCGAGAATCTGGACGCTCCAAAAGAAAAAAAAGGGATAAAACAGTTTTTTGCCCAGTTATTTGAATTTATGTCCGCTGTCATGTCACCGATGATTCCGGCGTATTGTGCCGCAGGTTTATTTAAAACGGTTGCCGTAGTATGCGGTCCGGATGTGTTAGCGATATGGGAAACGACAAGTGATTTGTATATAACGTTTAACTTTGCGTATAATGCATGTTTTTATTTCCTACCGATTTATTTGGGCTACACCGCCGCGAAAAAACTCGGGCTTAACGTTATTTTAGGAATGTATCTTGGCGGAATGATGCTTGTTCCGGAATTTGTTGAAATTGCAACTACAAGCGAAGCGTTTACAATACTGGGAATACCATGTAAGCTCGGAACCTATGGAACGACAATTTTTCCGATCCTGTTAAGTGTTTTTGCCTTAAAATATGTAGATATGCTGATCAGTAAGGTTATTCCGCAGATATTGTCTACATCAATTAAGCCGTTTATTGAAATGTTTATCATGTTACCGCTGGAATTATGTTTATTCTGCCCGTTGGGAACTTTAATCGGTGAGGGGATTGCCCAGGTTATTTTAATGCTTGACAGCGCCCCGTTATTGGTGGGAATCATAGGCGGCTTGTGGCCGTTCCTGATCTTGACCGGTATGCATATGCCGATCTTATATGCGGTTATCCTTCCTAATTTATATTCCTTAGGTTATGACACGACTGTTCTTCCGGCGACGCTTACAAACCAGGCGTTGTTGGGGTTGGAGCTGGCTGCTTTACTGAAAATCAAAAATAAAAAAGAACGAATGAATGTATTCCAGTTATTTATCACCCACAATGTGGGAGGTGTCAGTGAGCCGGTGCTTTACGGAATCGGTATGAAATATAAAAAGACATTAATCGCATTGGCGGTCGGAGGAATTTGCGGCGGGTTATTTGCGGCTTTTACCGATGTAGTTTACTATCTGGGACCCAGCTTTCCCCTTATAGGAAACGCGCTTTCCTTCTTCCAGGGCGGGACTAAGAATTTTATCCTGTTCTTTATCAGCGCTCTTATTGCGTGTGTAGTAACGTTTTTGCTTACTTATTTTTATGGCTTTGATAAAAATGATCCTATGTTAAAAAAGGAGGAGGGATAATGAAAAAATTTTCAATTCTGATTGCCGGGGGCGGAAGTACGTTTACTCCGGAAATTCTGCTCTTATTGTTAGAAAAAAGAGAGCAGTTTCCCATCAGAAAAATAAAGTTCTATGACAACGATGAGGAGAGGCAGAAAATAATTGGCGAAGCATGTGGCGTGCTTATTGAGCATAAGGCTCCTGAAATTGAATTTTCATATACAACTGATCCGGAAACCGCATTTACTGATGTCGATTTTGTAATGGCACATATCCGCGTTGGTAAGTATGAGATGCGCGGAAAGGATGAAAAAATACCGCTGAAATATGGTGTGGTAGGGCAGGAAACCTGCGGACCGGGAGGTCTGGCATATGGAATGCGTTCCATCGGACCTGTAATCGAGTTAATCGATTATATGGAAACGTACTCTCCGCATGCGTGGATGCTGAATTATTCGAATCCCGCGGCAATCGTTGCGGAAGCAACAAACCGGCTCAGGCCGGACGCAAGAATCATCAATATCTGTGATATGCCCGTTGGAATAGAGGCAAGAATGGCTGTCATCTGCGGGCTGAAATCCCGAAAGGAGATGATTACCAGGTATTTTGGGCTGAATCACTTTGGCTGGTGGAGTGACATAAGGGATAAAAACGGAAAGGATTTAATGCCGGTAATTAAGGCCTACGTGAAAGAGAACGGGTTTAATACTTCCCAAATAGATGGGCATACAGATGATAAAAGCTGGACGGATACTTATAATAAGGCGAAAGACGTCTATGCGGTTGACCCGAATTTCATTCCAAATACGTATTTAAAGTATTATTTATACCCGGACTATGTGGTGAAGCACTCAGATTTAAATTACACAAGAACAGATGAAGTAAGGGAGGGGAGAGAAAAACGGGTGTTTGAAGAGGCTCGAAGGCTTATTCAGACAAAGAATGTGGAAAATTGCGGCTTCGAAGTGGGAAATCATGCGGAGTATATTGTTGATCTGGCAAGAGCGCTGGCATATAACACACAGGAAAGAATGTTGCTAATCGTGCCCAATCATGGCGCGATTGAAAATTTTTCCTATGACGCAATGATTGAGATTCCCTGTATTGTAGGGAAGAATGGATATGAACCATTAAAGGTCGGGAAAATACCGGTATTCGAAAAAGGGCTTATGGAGCAGCAGGTAGCGGCGGAAAAGCTGGTTGTTGACGCCTGGGTTGAGAAAAGCTATCAAAAAATGTGGCAGGCGATTACCATGTCTAAAACAGTTCCAAGCGCGGCGGTTGCTAAGTTAATACTGGACGATTTGATAGAAGCAAATGTAAAGTACTGGCCGGAGCTTAGATGAACGTGCAGCTCCTGTGCGCCGGAGATTCCTTTTTATTTTCATGTTCCGGCAAAGCAATAGCATAAACGGGAAGAAGCATAAAAAAGTTGCATAAAATGTCTTGCCTGTATAAGCAGGGTTGTTTCACGAAGAATAATTGAATAGCCAAAAATGTTTGAATTTATCGCTTCATGAAACAACCCTGACAGCGGGAGACAGAGTGTTGACAAAATATAAAAAAGTGCTACAATCCTGTCTTTGACAGTTGAAAAACAAAAAAATCGCTGTATCCCTTCAGTTCCAATCCGGTCAGGTGTTGGTAATTTCTCTCATGAAATATGACTTCTATAAACCGAATGGAATTATCCTGTCTTTCTCTGAAAATGATAAGCAACTTCTTATGCAAAAGGTTTTGTTGATATTGCTTCGCACAATTCAGAACTCTTTTACGTGCGTCTTCTTTTGTAAACTTCATAAATAGTTCGGAAATCCTCCATAAAGAATAACGGTTAGACTACATATACATAGATTTTCCTGAAAGATCATAAATAATAGATATGGAAAGAGAGAGCAATAGCACCATTGTACTATATACTCCCTCTTTGTGGCTAATTTTAATGTTGTCTGCCAACGACCGGTAAAATACCGGTAAAAATATCGGATTTTAGTGTTGTCCGCCAACGGTCAATCACAGGATTGACAAGCATATCAGATTTTAGTGTTAGCCCACTGGAAAAGCACGCTTTTCCTACTACTATTATTATAGGCAGAGCAGATTTTTATGTCAATAGAAATCATAAATCATTCCCAGATATTCTCCAAATGCGGTGCCTCAAAATATGTATTCGGTCTGACGCAAACATTTCTTTGATAGAACGATATATCGACAGGGTGTTGACAAAATATAAAAAAGTGCTATAATTTATTTCAACAATAAAAGGGAGTAGCCAGCACCGAGAGGTGGTTTGAAACCGTCACCCCGACAAGCAGCCAGATGATAATCGATTTGCTGCAGATGTCCGTATTAAATGAAACGTGCGAGACTTTTATTGCAGCTGTCAGGCTGTAATAGAGGTCTCGTTTTTTTGTTTCGTTGGAAAGGGTGTCCATAGGAAACAAAACCCTCCGGGGGAAAAGCACTTTTCCGGAAAAGTCGCCTGGCAGCGACCGAAGCTATTTACTTTACGAGTCCACCAGACCGGTGGAGAAAAGGAGAATGAGTATGTTTACAGGAATTAGTTTAGGAGCTGTTGTTGCCATAATCGCAGTGATCGCGCTGCTTGGAATTATCGCTTCCGGGTATGTGAAAGCACCTCCGGATACGGCATTTATTATTTCCGGTCTGCGCAAAAAAATCATTATCGGGAAATCGAGTATCAAGATCCCGTTTCTGGAACGTCTTGACAAGCTGAGCTTAAAGCTGATCCCGATCGATGTGAAGACAGAAGCAGCGGTGCCGACGGCGGATTACATCAACATTCAGGTGGACGCAGCAGTTAACGTCAAGGTTTCCAGCGAGCCCGAAAAATTAAAGCAGGCAGCAGAAAACTTCCTGAATCAGAACACCCAGTACATTGCGCAGGTAGCGAGAGAGGTTCTGGAAGGCAACATGCGTGAGATCGTAGGCCGCATGCGTCTGGAGGAAATGGTCAGCGACCGTCAGAAATTCGCAGACCTGGTAAAGGAAAATGCCGAGCCTGACCTGGCTGCCATGGGTCTGGACGTTGTCAGCTTCAATGTGCAGAACTTTACGGATTCCAATGGTGTCATTGATGACCTTGGTATCGACAACATTTCCCAGATCAAGAAAAAGGCAGCGATTGCAAAGGCTGAGGCAGAAAAAGAAATCGCGGTAGCAAAGGCGGAAGCGGATCGTCAGTCCAACGACGCGCGGATCAATTCCGAAAGAGAGATCGCCATCAAGAACAACGAGCTGGATATGCAGAAGGCAGAGCTTCAGAAAAACGCGGACAGCAAGCGGGCGGAAGCAGATGCGGCATATGAGATCCAGAAAGAGGAACAGCGAAAGACCATCGAAGTAACTGCGGCAAATGCCAACATTGCAAAAGAGGAACGTCTGGTGCTCTTAAAACAGCGTGAAGCAGAGACGATGGAAAAATCGCTGGATGCACAGGTTAAGAAAAAAGCGGAAGCGGAGAAATTCGAACGTCAGCAGAAAGCGGAAGCAGAGCTGTTTGAACGCCAGAAAGAAGCGGAAGCAAAGAAATTTGAAACGGAAAAGGCTGCAGAGGCGCAGCGTGCGAAGGCGGAAGCAGATCTGTTCTCTAAAGAACAGGAAGCCAAAGGTATCCGCATGGTCGGCGAAGCCGAAGCAGAAGCGATTCGCGCCAAAGGTGTTGCGGAGGCGGAAGCGATGGAAAAACGTGCGCAGGCTTATCAGAAATACAACAACGCGGCAATGGCGGAAATGCTGATCAAGGTGCTGCCCGATATCGCAGGCAAGATCGCAGAGCCTCTGACCCAGATCGACAAGATCACGATCATCGGCGGTTCGGACGGATCAAACGGCGTGGACCAGGTAGCAGGAAACGTACCGGCAGTGATGACAAAGCTGTTTGAAACCATGAAAGAAACCGTGGGCATCGACCTTGCGGAAGTTGTAAAAGCAGGAACCTATGATGCAAAAGTGAACCGCAATATCACGATCAACGCAGACGGAGCAAAGCAGGCAGCGGAAGTGTTGAAGCAGGAAACTGCTGCAGAAGCATCGGCGGAAATCGCAGAGTAAACGGCTTGGATTGTATTGAAAAAATGTTTTAAACGCATATAATAGAGATATGATAATTGGATGCGGCATACTATAAGGGGAGGTGTTAAATATAGCAACTTCGAGTATTAAAAAGAACTTTTTGGTTTCTGGAGAAAAACAGGCAGAATTGTTTGCGGATGCGATTGAAAGTTCCTATATGGAATCTCTCTGCAGAAAGACGGAAAATGAGTTGAGAATTACCCATCTGCGTGGAGCAGAAGACATCAGAAAGTTTATGGCGAAGAGAAAAGAGGTAAATGCTTAACGAGGTTACAGTGTTAAACATTCGTGAGTATTTGGCTGCAACAGAAAATGGAAGATTTGGAGAGGAGGAATTGAAAGAACTTCTCTCCGAATTTTCCTGCAGTAAAAGAAACGAATCATAGAGCGAAGAAATCGCAAAAATTGATTCAATTGCTAAAAGTTCTGTAACAGAAACTCCCGGCAAAGCCCCTAAAAAAGGCTCTGCCGGGAGTTTTTTACGTCCGATCCCAGGCGACAAAAGTGCCGCGACATATTCTTTTTTACGGAAGTGCTTACGCGTCCTTTCCCTGCCCCTGCGGCGCATTGCGCAGGGTATCCTTCTGCATCCATTTTCCACGCTTATAATAGAGGATAAACAAGATCGATGTAATGGTCCAGGTCAGTGGATAGGAAAATGCCACTGTTGCGACCTCATGTCTGAGGGGAACGGCAATCGTGATCCAGAGGATTCTCAGGACACAGACTCCAAAGCAGGTCAGCAGCATCGGGAAAAAGGAATCCCCGCAGCCGCGGCAGGTACCGGAAAGGATTTCGATGCAGATGTAAGTAATGTAGGCGGGAGAAACGACACGCATCATGCCGATGCAGATGTTGATGACATTGGTATCGCGTGTGAATAAAAGCAGGATCGTTCCGCCGAAATTCAAAACGATAAAGCTGAGGAAAAGGCTGGTCACGGCAGCAAGACCGAGACAGATGCGGACACTTTTTTTGATACGGTCGTATTTTCCGGCGCCGAAATTCTGCCCGGCGAAGGTCGTGATGGAAACGCCGTAAGCACCCATAATCATCCAGAAAATACTGTCCACTTTTCCGTAAGCGGTCCAGGCTGCGATTGTATCGGTTCCGAAGGAGTTGATGGAAGACTGGATCAACAGGTTGGAAATCGAATACATTGCGGACTGCAGACCGGCAGGCAGACCGATTTTGATGATGTCAAATAAAAGATCGCGGTGAAACCGGATTTTGGAAACGATCAGGCGATAGGAATCCTGTGTGTGCAGCAGGGCGATCAGTGTCAGGATCGCGGAGAAAAACTGGGACGCAATCGTCGCAATCGCAGCTCCGGTAACGCCCATGCCGAGCACGGCGACAAATAAAAGGTCGAGCACAATGTTGACCAGACAGGAAGCGATCAGAAAATAGAGCGGTCGTTTGGAATCGCCGACAGCGCGCAGGATACCGGAGCCCATGTTGTAGATCATGGACGGAATCGTGCCGAGATAATAAATTTTCATATAAGTCAGGGAAAGGGAAAGGATGTCGTCCGGCGTTCCCATCGCGGTCAGGGCAAAGCGTGCGGAAACAAGACCGAGCAGCATAATTACAACGCCGCCTGCAATTGCCAGTGCAATAGCGGTATGAACGGAATCACTGACCCTACGCCGGTTGTCTGCGCCGTAATACTGGGAAATGATAACAGTTGCACCGGAAGAAAGCCCGACGAAAAAGCCGACGAGCAGGTTGATAATCGTGGAAGCAGAGCCCCCAACAGAGGCAAGCGCTTCCTTGCCGACAAAGTTGCCGACGATGATCGCATCCGCAGTGTTATAGAGCTGCTGAAAAAATGTTCCAAATAAAATAGGGAAAAAGAAAATCAGAAGCTGCTTCCAGATGACTCCTTCAGTGATCTGATTTGTTGTGTTTTGTGCTGCCTGCTTACTCATAAAGTAAAAAAATCCTCCGTTTTTAAATACTACACAAGGTCAGTATAGACTTGTCTGCAAAGAAACACAAGACACTATGTAAAACATCGAAAAAATGCTATACTTAGTGTACAGTTCACGAAGGGAGCGCCGCTTTATGAGCAAAAATAGAAATCGAACCAGACGGATTTACGGAATCATTCTGACATCGTTTATTATCATATGGATAGGAAGCGTTTCTCTCCAGATGCTGAGCAATCGGCATAATGCCTGGATCGCCAGCGAGATGATCCTGCAGCAGCTGGAGGACGTGATCGAAGAAAATAAAGAAAGCTATCAGACGCTTCTGGAAACCCTGAAGGAAGAGTATACGCTGCGAGCAGAGACAGTGGCAAATCTCCTTGAAATGGAAGGAAGACTATATCAGACCACAGAGGAGTACCGCAAGATCGCAAAACAGCTGCGTGTGGACGAAATTCACATTATCAATACGGGCGGATGTATCGTGGCAGGAACAAATCCGGAGTATTTTGGCTACAGCTTTTCTTCCGGCGAACAAATGGGATATTTTAAGCCCATGCTGACAGATAAAACGCTTTCCATGTGTCAGGATATGGTGCCGAACACTGCAGAAGGGAAAATGATGATGTATGCCATCGTCTGGAATTCTTCCGGCACGGCCATGATCCAGATTGGCATTACCCCCAGCCGACTGCTTGCAAAAATGAACAGTGCCAGCGTGGAAAATCTGGTTCGGCAGATGCCGATCACCTCCGGAATGAATATTTTTCTGCTAAATGCCACCACAGGAAAAATGCTTGCAACCACGCGGCAGGATGTATTGCTCTATGAGCTGCAGGATTCCGACCGGCTGGAAGAAGGAAACCTGCAGGAAGGAAAGCGGTATCGGACCAGTGTGAAAATCAGTGACAGACAGCAGTATCTGGTCTATGAAAAATATGGGGAATATAATCTTGCAGTTTCCTACGACATTTTAGAGGCGAACCAAAATCTGATCTATGTTGCAGCAACCATGTTTCTGGTATTGGTGCTTTCTTTTTTGATCATTTTTTATATTACGGAGCGCTCGATCGCTGCGATTGATAAAAATGAAGAGGAGTTAAAGCAGGCGAAGGAGGCGGCAGAGCGTGCAAATGCAGCAAAAACCGGATTTTTGTCCCGAATGTCACATGATATCCGGACACCGTTAAACGGCATTATCGGAATGATCGAAATCAGCGACCGCCACAGGGAGGACAGAGCGCTGGTGGATGCAAACCGTGCGAAGGAAAAGGTTGCGGCAAAGCATCTGCTGGAGCTGATTAACGATGTACTGGAATTTAACAAGCTGGATGAAGAAAACCTTCAGCTTACGAAAGAGCCGTTTTGCTTAAAAGAGCTCTGGCAGGAAATTATCACGATCGTGGAACCAAGGGCAGCAGATAAGGGAGTTCTTTTAAAATATGAAGAACAGACAGAAGGTACAGCAGTCGGCTGTGTGCTTGGAAGTTCTCTGCATGTCAGACAGATCTTTATCAATATTTTGGGAAATGCGATCAAATATACGGATGCCGGAGGATATGTCCTGTGTCAGGTGACTATAAAGGCTATCGGGGAAAACCTGATATCCTGTCAGACAGTGATTTCGGATAACGGGATCGGCATGAGCACAGCATTTCTTCCCCATCTGTTTGAACCCTTTTCCCGGGAAAATATCGATAAAAAAAGTGTAACCCAGGGAACCGGACTGGGAATGTCCATCGTCAAGCATCTGATCGACAAGATGGACGGAACTGTTACGGTGGAGAGCAAAAAAGGAGTTGGAACCATATTTACGGTCACGCTCCTGTTTGAAGGGCTCAAGGAACAGGAATGTAAGAAAATCGAAGAAGAGGATCAGAACGTGGATCTTTCCGGAATGCGTGTGCTTCTTGCAGAGGACAATGAACTGAATATGGAGATTGCGGAAACCTTTCTGACAGATGCAGGTGTACAGGTCACAAAGGCATACAATGGAAAAGAAGAGGTGGAGCGCTATCTGGAGCAGCCGGCAGGTACCTTTGATGCGATCCTGACCGATCTGATGATGCCGATCATGGACGGCTGCGAGGCGGCACGGGCGATCCGCAGCAGCGGCCGTGCAGATGCCGAAAGTATCCCCATCATTGCTTTGACGGCCAACGCCTTTTGGGAGGATGCAGAACGGGTGAAGCGAGAAGGAATGAATGAGCATCTGCCCAAACCGCTGGACGTTGGGGAAATGCTTTCCGTATTGGCAAAATACAGGAAATAGGGGCTGTGACGGAAGCATTTTTGGAAAGCTTTCCGGCTTGTCAAATACCCGGTTCTGACATACAATACTGATATGCGGCAGGAAATGGGGCCTTTTCGAACATGGAAAAGGAGATAGTGTGAAAAATAAGCGTGATCGCTTATTTTTCATACAGCTCTTTGTGCCGCAGGCGTCACAAAGTAGCCAGGATCGCAGAGCAGAACTGGAAGTTCTGCTCGCGGTTCCTTCGGCGCAAAGCGC
>ENA-OYYZ01001254-OYYZ01001254.1-human-gut-metagenome-genome-assembly--contig:-NODE-1254-length-11259-cov-5.500268_pt1 | contig 11259 bp, 10 predicted proteins | sample MGYA00243256_ERZ653463 | MGnify/ENA primary metagenome ERZ653463 (study PRJEB26926, sample SAMN06165173) | human gut metagenome | biome: ENVO:00009003; feature: ENVO:2100002; material: ENVO:00002003... | reverse complement strand
TCGTCGGCAGCGTCAGATGTGTATAAGAGACAGGAAACAGGTATAAAATTGCAAATCCTACTACAAGATTTCTGTAAAATCCGTCTGCAAGACCACCCGCCAGACGAATCATCAGAACAAACAGCACTGCCGCTGTCAGCAAAATTCCAATTCCAAAGAGCAGCCCCAGCTCTTCGATCACTGCGGAAAAAATGAAATCCGTCTCCACATATGGAATATCCTGCGGCGTGCCTTTTCCGATTCCCAGTCCGAACAGTCCTCCGCGGCTCATCGCAAACAGCGCCTGTGCGATCTGATATCCCTGCTTATCAATCACACTCCATGGATCTCTCCACGCCTGCACGCGCACCTGTACATGGGAAAACATCCGGTACGCAAGCAACGATGCGCCTGCCCCGGCGACAAGCCCGCCAGCCAGATACAGTGGCTGATGTGCAGAAATCGTCATCAGAAACACATACACCATAAAAAGAATCAACGCGCTGCCCAGATCCTTCGACAGTACGAGAATCAGCACATGCGCTGTTGCTCCGATTCCAGCTGCGACCACCTGCCGGATTCCTGTCTTTTCGGAAAGAACCGCTGCCAGGAAAAATACGAACGTCAGTTTGACAAACTCCGACGGCTGGAAGGTAATTCCACCTATCGACCAGGACAGCTTCGAGCCGTGCGTCACCTGTCCTAAAATCAGCACGATTCCAAGGGCTGCAATTCCGATTCCGGCATAAATCCAGCCAAGTTTTTCCAGAAACCTGCATTTGCGCAAGATCCACGGCACAATCAGAAATACGACAAAGGATGCGCCCGCGATAATCAGCTGTTTGATCGCCTTTGTCAGATCGAGCCGTGTCAGCACGATCAGCCCCGAACTGAAAAGCATACACATATGATTCATAACAATCCGGCTGATTCCCGGATAGATAAACCACGCCAACACCGGCAGCGCCAGCGTCAGAATCTGTAAAAAAGCATAAAACAGCAGATATTTACTTTGCTGCGTCCGGATCACGATGGTCAGCCACGCCGTAAACTGCATCAGAAATAAAAAGACCATCTGCAGCGCTGCAGCGCCAGACTGTTTGCGAACGTCCCCGACAAACAGCGCATAAATGCTACAGCTAAGAAACAGATACAAAAACAGCGGGATCAGATATCTGGATGCTATCACAATCGTATATGCCACGCTTACTGTACTCCTTTTTTATAATGTCCGGTCGTATACTGCGCCGGTGCTGTTCCTTTTCCTTCGCTGAAAAATTCGAGCACTTCCCACGTTTTTTCCGCCGTCTCGTCCGTAAAATCCAGACGGATTGCACGGATACCGCGTCTTTTCTGCTCTGCAAGGTACTGATGCAGGGAAAGCGGCACAGAATTGTAAATCGTGTTCATGCAGTGCCTGCAGTTAACCCATACGGGAAATTCTACATTGTAGCGATCCTTTAACCGACAGGAAAACGCTGCTGCAGGGATTCCCTGCGACAGCTGCTTTTGCGTATGGGAAATCTGACAGGCCCCCAGGCTTCTTTTGACGCATCCGGCACTGACCATCATCGGCACCCTTCCGTAAACCACCATTTCCTGATTTTGGGGCGGAAGCGCTTCCAGCTCCCTGCGGTTTAATTCTAACGGTGCTGTGTAGCTGTCCGGTGCAAAACAGTCCTGATACAATTGCCTGGTTTCCCGGTTAAACGTATAAACGCTATGCTGCAGGGAGAGCTTTTTCTCCGGATATTTTTCTGTCACCCAGCACATTCCACCAAGGCTGCCCGCCAAAAATCCATCCACCAGCCCGTCATAGGCCTTCACCTGTCCCGATAAACGTTTTAAATACGGTTCGCTGTACGAGCGTAGAATTGTCGGAAGCGTCACAAACAATTCAAATCCGGGACGGTCTGCTTTCACGTTTCTTACGAGTTCCATCAGCTGTCCGGTTTTCGGATCGTCCATCAAATCCGAAGAAAGGTACAACCGATCTGTGCCCGTCGTGCGCAGCGCGGCAAATGCCTGCTCTGCCTGCAGGACAGAGACATAGCATTGAGTTGGCTGCGGACGCTGGGTATCCGCATAATGAAGGGGCGGCATAGCTGCTGCAGTCACAGTCGATTCGCCGGCCTCGGACTGCGCTGTTTCTGCTTTCCGGCCATATTCTGGAACATATGTTCTTTTTTGTCGATCCTGCAGTTTCTCCGTCAACGCATCCAGCGTTTCCCGACGCAGCTCATTGAGCGCAGAAACCGGGACAAAGCTGTCTCCGTCCAGCTCTACGGAAATATCATCTGCCCCGTAGAATGAGCCGCCAGTCTTTTTGAGCTGCTTGACGACATCATCCTCTGCCAGTGGGCGCTTCTGTGCCGGCTGTGCGACTGTGCCTTCTTTTTGAACCGAAATGCCTTCGCAGGACGCTGCTAAATGGATCGGCTCGCCCGGACGGATTGCCGCATGGAAGCTGACTGGCTTTTGCAGCTTGCCATCCTCCATCATCCCATGCACCCGTTCCAAAATTTCCTGTGGACATGCCAGATATCCGGGTTTTTCCAACGTCAGCATTTCTCTGCCGTTATGCCTGTGATAATATCCGCCGCCGGTTTCCGAACGAACGTAGAGCTTTGCCAAAAGCTCCTGATCCTTCGGATCGATTTGCCAATGCTCCCGATCCGTCAGATACAAATCCATATATTTGCGGTAGATTGCAGTAACGCCGGCAACATATTCCGGGCTCTTCATCCGCCCTTCTATTTTAAAGGAATCGATTTTTGCATCCATCAACTCCGGTAAAAACGGCAGCACACAGAGATCTTTTAAGCTCAGCGGATACGCCGGAGGTTTTTGCTGACTTTTTCCGCCCATCCTGCCCCCTCCTGCTTCCTGTCCAAGCACCGTATAGGGCTGTCTGCATGGCTGCGCACAGCGTCCCCGGTTTCCGCTTCTTCCGCCCAGAAAGCTTGAAAACAGGCACTGTCCGGAATAGCAATAGCACAAGGCTCCATGGATAAATACTTCCATTGCCAGACCGGTCTGCTCTTTTAACAGGCGAATTTCTTCCAGACTCAATTCCCTCGCCGGGACAATCCGACAGACACCCAACGATTTTAAAAACAGGGCACTTCTGCTCTCCGTCACCGTCATCTGCGTGCTGGCATGCAGCTCCATGCCGGGAAAATTTTTACGCAGCTTCTCCAAAACGCCCATATCCTGAACGATGACGCCGTCCAGCCCCGCCTCATAAAACGGTGCGATCCAGTCGCAAAGTCCTGAAAGCTCGTCCTGCTTTGTCAGCGTATTGACAGTTAAATAGATTTTCCGATTCCACAGATGGGCGAGGGAAAGTCCCTCTAACAGCTCTTCCCTGGAAAAGTTTCCGGCAAACGCCCGCGCACCGAACCGCTGTCCACCCAGATACACGGCGTCCGCACCCGCTGCAATCGCTGCCTTTAAGCAGTCCATAGTTCCGGCAGGAGCCAAAAGCTCGCCTCTGTATTCTTCCATCCTCTTCCTCCATTGATAAAGAAAATATGATTCAGAATGTGCCGAGGCACATTCTCCGCCTGCGGCGGATCGCGCAAGCGACATTCTTCCATTCCGCCGCAGTGCGATCTCCGCGGAGCGTCTTTATCGTATTGGAAACAAGTTTCCAATACGATAAAGAAACAGGCTGTCATCGCTGACAGCCTGACCGTCTGTTTCCTTTAATTCAAGACAATAGAACAATTACAGAACATGTATTCTGTTACTTTTTATCCTTCATTCCGCGGATCTCGGTTTCCAGGCGCACGATCTGTCTGGAACTTTCCTGCTGATCCTGCTGCAGCGTCCGCAGGCTCTTTTCCGTATTATCCAGCTTGATCTGGGAAGCAATCAGCTCGTGCTTTAAGTCATACAGCTCTTTTTCCTTGGAGGCTGCTTCTTCCTCCATCTCCTCGATCTGCTTTTTCGCCTTAAAATAATCGTCCGCAATGTTCAATTCCACTAAAATGTTCTGGATATCCGCCGGCTGACGGCGAAAGCTTTCCACCCGGTTGTATTCTGCCAGTTTATTATTGATATAAGAAGCCACCTTCTGCAGGTATTCTTCGCTTTCGTAGCCGCTGAGCGTCAGTACCCTGCCTCCGATGATCACTTCTGTATCTGTCTTGACCGCCATGACTGTCTACCCTTTCGTATCGCGTATCCGCGCTTTCTGAACAGCGCTGTCAGCAACAGCATCTACATTTTGTACGCACTCTGTTGTCAGAACTCAAAAAACGCTGTTCGATTCTTTTTCATTATAAGGGCAAAAAGCACCAATTGCAAGCGTTAAAGTCCCAGATGTGTATAAGCAATCTGCGTCGCAACTCGTCCGCGCGGCGTGCGGTCAATCAGCCCTTTCATCAAAAGATATGGTTCATAAACATCCTCGATCGTACCGGCATCCTCTCCGATCGACGCTGCCAGCGTGTCCAGTCCGACCGGACCGCCGCCAAACTTTTCGATGATCGTCACAAGAATGTTTCGATCCACCCGATCCAGACCGAGCGTATCCACATCCATCAGGTCGAGGGCGGTGTGCGCCACCGTTTCCGTAATCACGCCGTTATATTTGACCTGCGCAAAATCGCGCACCCGCTTCAAAATCCGGTTTGCCAGACGCGGCGTCCCGCGGCTTCTGCGCGCAAGCTCCGTCGCCCCCGCATCCTCGATTTTTACGTTCAGAACCTTTGCCGACTGCTTGATAATCAGCTTCAGCTCATCCTCCGTATAAAATTCCATATGGTGGATCATCCCGAAGCGATCCCGAAGCGGCGCTGTTAAAAGTCCCGCCCTCGTCGTCGCGCCCACCAGCGTAAAATGCGGCAGGTCCAGACGCACAGAACGCGCTGTGCTTCCCTTTCCGATCATGATATCGATTGCAAAATCCTCCATTGCAGGGTAAAGCACTTCCTCCACCTGACGGTTTAAGCGATGAATTTCATCGACAAACAGAAGATCACCCTCCTGCAGATTGTTCAGAATTGCAGCCATTTCGCCGGGCTTTTCGATCGCCGGACCGCTGGTTACCTTCATGTTGACGCCCATTTCGTTGGCGATAATCCCCGCAAGCGTCGTCTTTCCAAGACCGGGAGGTCCGTAAAACAGGACGTGATCCAGCGAATCATGGCGTTGCTTTGCCGCTTCGATATAAATTTTTAAGGTCGACTTCGCTTTTTCCTGACCGATATAATCGTCCAGACACTGCGGACGCAATGTTTTCTCGATCTTTTTATCTTCCTCCGTCAGATTCGTCTCGATGACTCTTGGCATGTTGCCTCCATTCTACCATTGATCACGCTGCAGCAGGTGAAAAAAGCATGGTGCTTTTGTGCCTGCCGCAGGTAAAACATCCTGCTTGTCGGTTTCTTTTTAGAACATTTTTTTCAGGGCCGCCTTTAACAGGGCTTCCACATCCAGATCCGGAGTTTCCTGCAGCACCGCCTTTACCGCGCGCAGCGCTTCTGACGGGGAATATCCAAGCGCCGTCAGTGCCTCTACCGCTTCTGTCTGTGCCTGGCTTTTGCCCGTCAGCATACTGCCCTGCGGAACCTGATTGACCTCCCGCATCATTGCGGTATCCTCTAACGAAATCTTGTCCTTTAACTCCAAAATAATCCGCTGCGCGGTTTTGGTCCCAACGCCGGGCGCTTTTGCAATCGCCTTTGCATCCTGGGAAATCACTGCCATTCGAAGCTCGTCCGCGCTCATCGCAGAGAGCACCGAAAGACCGCCCTTTGGCCCGATTCCGCTGACCGTAATCAGCTGCCGGTACATATTTAAGTCGTCCCGGCTCAAAAATCCATACAGCCCGATCGCATCCTCCCGGACGCTTGTATAGGTATAGAGTTTAACCACTTCTCCGATCTGGGGAAGCCGTCCCGCCATTCCCGCCGGAATTCGGACATTATAGCCAATGCCGTTTACTTCTATTACAATATTTTCTTCTTCGATTTCGGCGAGTATGCCGTTTAAATATGCAATCATGTGTTCTCCCTCTGCCGTATCCTATCTCTGCGGCGGCAGCGCCCGGTTGACCGCCCCTGCGCACACGCCAATAAAAATCCCGGTCACGCAGCCTGCCAGCATAAGCCACGGCAGATACCAGCCTGCCCAGCTGCCTCCGAGCACTGCGACCGCCACCGCCAACTGCCCCAGATTATGGCACACGCCGCCAAGAACGCTCACGCCGACGACAGAAAACAGCTTCAGGCGCTTTACAAGCACCATCGCAGCAAACGCACATGCCGCCCCCGCCAGGCTGTATAACATCGTAAACATACTCCCGAACAAAAATGCTGCCAGTGCAATCCGAACCGCATTCAGAAAAAGGGCTTCCTTCCAGCCATAGCGGTACAGACACAGTACCACTGCCAGATTCGCAAATCCCAGTTTAATCCCCGGGATGCCCGGGACAAGGATAAACAGCGATTCTATATAGGAAAGCATCAGTGCCGCCGCGGTCATGACACCGAGAAAGGCTACTTTTCCGGAAGGATTGCGTGTGCTGTTGCTGTTCATGAAGCTTTCCTCCTTTCTGGCGGATCCAATCTGTTTATGTCACCGGATATGTTATTGACCCACTCGGTCTATTTCATTGACCGATTCGGTCATTTTATTCATGACAATAGAATGCTCGCAGAGCGTGCATTCTATTGTTTCACTCCACTACCGCATCCAGTTCCTGATCTCCCAGCTGTTCCAGACGGATGACAAGCCGGTGCGGCAGGCAGACGATACTCTGTCCGCTTTTCCGAATCAGTCCGCGGCTGACGCAGATCTGATCCGGGCAGTCCGCTTCCTTCATCCGGACGCCACCCTCTGTAATTTCGATCACGTTATAGCTGTCTCCATCGGAAATCCGATATTCCCCGGGTTCCGACAGCGGCAGACGCATCAGCTCTTTACTGTCCTGCTCCACGATCGCATAAACCGTACCGGAAGTCCTGTTTTTGACCTGAAAGAAAAAGACAGCTGCCGCCGCTGCCAGTATAACAGCGGCGATCAAAAGGAAATCCCTCCTGTGTTCGCCGCTGCTTATTGTATCATTTTCGAACATATGTTTCAAGTTTTATTTCCCCGTCCTGTCAGGCTTCCGGACAGTATTTTTTGCGCTGCACCTCATACTCTTCAGCTTTTGCGCTCTGTCCAAGCTCTCTGCAGATCGCCGCGCAGTTGCCGCAGAGCAGACCGTAGCCTTCTTTTCTGCCAAAATGCTTTTCCACCTCAAACAGCGCGTGCTCATAATTTTCCAGGGCGCGTTCCAGACTGCCCTGACGGTAGCAGACCTCGCCGAGTCCGGCAAGCGCTGCGCTGTAGTGTGTATCCGTCTTGCCGCCATCCTCTTTAAACGCGGAAATCGCAAGCTCGAGATGCTTTTCCGCCGCTTCCAGCTTGTCCATTTTCAGCTCGATCAGTGCAAGACTCGTCCGGGAAGTCGCTACTTCAACCCTTGTTCCAGGCTGTTTTTCCATAATCTGAATCGCTTTTTCCAAAAACAGCGCCGCATTTTCATTTTCGTTGAGCTTTTCCAATAAAATACTGATGCTGCTATATAGCTCTGCCAGACGATAGTCGTCTTTGGGAAGCTCTTTTTGATAAATTTCAAGGGCACGCCGATAATTTGCAAGTGCTTCCTCGTATTTTCCCGCCGTGCGGTACGCAGTCGCCACATTGAACAGGGTCGTTGCAAAATGGACGGTATGATCCAGCTGCAGCTCCTCCATCAAAAGAAGAACGTCCTCCCCGACCGCAAATGCAGCCTCAAACTGTCCGATGCTTCTGTAAAAGCCCAGAAGCTCGTTGCCGACGGAAATATAAATGCCATACTCCTGCTCTTTTTTGGCATCCTCCAGACAGGATAAGAGAAACGGCTCTATCTCTGTCAGCTGATCCTCCTTATAATAATGATCCAGCTTTGTTAAAATCTGGTCAATTGTCATCATTGCCCTGCGTCCTCCTTTGTTGCTGTCGCTTTCCAGCCTCCGCCCGCCTGATAGGCGACACAGTACCATTCCACTTCCCCGGTCGTATCCCTGCGCGCGATCGTACCCGATTCATCCAGCGTAATTTCATATAATAATTCGATCACATGGCTTCCCTCCTCTTCATAGGCAGCCGTGTAGATCAGACAATTCTCCCCGTCTCCCGTGTTGGCGCTGACCGGCAGAAAAATATTTTCCCCATTCGGATTGTCAAACGAATATTCCCCGACGACGATTTTTGCAGTTCTGGCGTTGTCTGTCGTTTTGCTTTTGGTATCCGTTTTCGACGTTTTATTTTTGGAAGAGCTCTGCTCAGACGTACTTTTCCCATCTGTTTCTTCCGTAAGAAGCCCGGCTTCCCGCTTTGCGATTTCTTCCTTCGCCTCCTGCGGAATCAAATCTGTCCGCATAAACAAATCGTGCTGAAGCTCTAAAACCTCACTGCTGGTCAAAGAAGAAACGTATACATTCCATTTGTTGCGAAATGCAGAAAGCTCTCCGTTTTCTTTTTTCAGGGTGCTGTTGATATCCCGCATGTTCTCTACTTCTTCCTGAAGTACTGCTGCATTGTCCTCTGCATCCTTTCTGCGGCTTCGCTCTCGCGAAAGCCCCCATGCCTCGAATGCAACGATTCCCAGCAGCACGGCGACAGTAATATAGGTAAAAATCTTTGCTAAAACCTCTTCCCGAAATCTCATACAGTCAATACTCCTTTACATTCGTTGTTTTGACCTTTCTCCATATTACAATAATCTTTCCAAAAAGTCATCCCTTTTTCATTGTTCCTTGACTTTCCTATTTGTAAAAATTATAGTATTTACAAGAAATATCCCATAATAAAAAGAAAAAGAGGCTTTCCCATGCTATATTCCATCTTTCAGAAACTGTTTTACAAAATCCGCCAGGAGGCTGTCCTGTCGATTGCCGTTTTGCTCGCCCTGCTCTCTGCCTGCTTCGTTTTGCCGGACGCATCCTATTTCGGTTATATCGATTTTCGCACGCTTACCATCCTGTTTTCCCTAATGACTGTCATGGCCGGGCTGCAGCGTCAGGGCGTTTTTACACGGTTCGCATATTCCCTGCTGTCCCGCACAAACAGCATCACCTCCCTGGTATTCGTCCTGGTCGGTTTATGCTTTTTTTGCAGTATGCTGATCACGAACGACGTTGCGCTCCTGACCTTCGTTCCGTTTTCCTTTGCTGTACTGGGACAGCTGCCGGAAGCATCCGGCAAAAAACACCTGACGCCCGTTGTTTGCCTGCAGACTATTGCCGCCAACCTCGGCAGCATGCTGACTCCCATCGGGAACCCTCAGAATTTATATCTGTATGGCAAAAGCCAACTGTCCTTTTCCGCTTTTTTGCAGCTCATGCTCCCTTATACGCTGCTGTCTGCCATCCTGCTTTCTGTCTGCATTTTCTATCTGGGACATCTGCATCGGCAGCAAACAGTCTCTTCCTCAATCCAGAATCCGACTACAAACGCTGCACAAAAAAAGCCGGCGCTGATCCGGCTTTACATCGTTTTGTTTTTCTTCTGCCTCCTTGCCGTTTTGCATGTGCTTCCCTACCCGGCAGTCTTTGTCCTCGTCCTTTTGGGCGCATGGATCGCAGATAAAAAAGGGCTGGCACAGGTCGATTATTCCCTGCTCGCCACGTTTCTCGCATTTTTTATTTTCATCGGAAATCTCGGCAGAATTCCCGCCTTTGCCTCCTGGCTTTCTGCAGCGCTCTCCGGTCGGGAAATCCTCATCAGCGTCCTCGCCTCCCAGGTCATGAGCAACGTTCCGGCGGCGCTTTTGCTGTCCGGCTTTTCCAATAACGTTCCAGCGCTGATCGTCGGCACTAATTTAGGTGGTCTCGGAACCCTGATCGCATCGATGGCAAGCCTGATTTCTTATCGGCAGATCGCCCGGAAGCTTCCCGAACAGAAAGGGCAGTACTTTCTTCTGTTCACCCTTGCAAATATTGGTTTTCTGGCAATTCTGCTTGTTTTTGCGACAGCTGTCCATCCATAATCGATACACGCTGTTTCTGACCGGTCCATACAGCCAATGATGTTCATCAGCGTCGTTTTGCCGGAGCCGGACGGATCCAAAATCGCAACTGCAAAAAGCCGCCGCAGGCGTTTCAAACCTGCGGCGGAGCATGCATTCTATTATTTAATCCTCGTTAATGTAATTGATCAGTCCGCCTGCAGCGATAATCTTCTGCATGAAGGGTGGAAACGCCTGTCCTTTGAACTGCCTGTTCTGCGTCTTGTCGGTGATGATACCGGTATCGAAATCGATTTCGACCTCATCACCCGCCTGAATTGCTTCTGCCGCCTCCGGGCATTCGATGATCGGCAGTCCGATATTGATCGAATTACGGTAAAAAATCCGGGCAAAGGTCTGTGCAATAACACAGCTGACGCCAGCCGCCTTGATAGCAATCGGCGCATGCTCTCTGGAAGAACCGCAGCCGAAATTTTTATCCGCAACAATGATATCGCCGGGCTTTACGTTTTTGATGAAATCCTTGTCAATATCCTCCATGCAGTGCTGTGCAAGCTCTGCCGGATCGGAGGAATTTAAGTAACGTGCGGGGATAATGACATCCGTATCCACGTTATCTCCATATTTGAAAACTGTTCCGTTCGCCTTTTTCATGCTGTTTGTCCCTCCTCAATCGAGCTGCTCAGGACATGCGATCTGTCCCGCCACTGCACTGGCTGCCGCAACTGCCGGGCTCGCCAGATAAACCTCTGATTTGACGTGCCCCATACGTCCGACAAAGTTCCGGTTCGTCGTCGATACACAGCGCTCGCCCTCTGCCAGAACGCCCATATAACCGCCAAGGCAGGGTCCGCAGGTCGGTGTGCTGACCACTGCTCCCGCCTCGATAAAGGTCTTTAACAGCCCTTCTTCCATCGCTTCCATGTAAATCTTCTGAGTCGCAGGGATTACGATACAACGGATCCCCTTTGCCACATGTCTGCCCTCCAGCACCTCTGCAGCGATCCGAAGGTCATCCAGTCTGCCGTTTGTACAGGAACCGATCACAACCTGGTCGATGGCAACAGATTCCTGGATTTCATCGATGGTCTTTGTGTTTTCCGGAAGATGCGGGAATGCGATCGTCGGACGCAGTGCAGAAAGGTCAATCGTGTATTCCTCATCATAAACAGCATCCGCATCCGCTTCGTAAATGTGGTATGGCTTTGTGGAATGCTCCTTCATGTATGCGATCGCCTTGTCGTCTACCGGGAAAATGCCGTTCTTGCCGCCTG